>PVBE012826525.1_pt1 | contig 22240 bp, 20 predicted proteins | sample 1631181 | NCBI WGS metagenome assembly PVBE01 (sample SAMN08397723, study PRJNA350692) | Marine metagenome, whole genome shotgun sequencing project. | isolation source: water | place: Pacific Ocean | collected 2012-04 | reverse complement strand
TGGCTGGGTCGCGGCGGGCGGTCCAGACCGACGGGGGTGGCGTGCTCGTCCAGAGGGTGCAGTTGCGCGCCGGGGTGCGGGGTCCGGCCAAAGAGTCAGATGCCTAAATAACCCTTGTGAAGGGAGAAACACGGAACGCGCATAAATCAAGAAGAAGCTAAACCAGCGAAAAATCGGCAGATGATACAGCGTCTATCAAAACTAGCGCCGGACATTGGCCACCACACGCGGTAGTGGAGGCTCCGTAACAACACGGCAGGATATACACATGGTGACATGTGGACGTAGTCTACATGAGAGAAGGCGGAGCGCCAGAGCAAGCACCTCGCAGCCCGCACGCGTCGCGCGAGAGCGGTCTCGCGGCGATCTCGGAGCGCCAGCTCTCACGAGATCTCAGCGAGATACGCGCCGCGGAAAAGCCGTCAGATCACACGCCCGTGATCGTCGAACTCTCCGACTGACTCGGCTGCAGAAGGGCCGGACAGGGGCCGAGCTTCTCGATGACGTCAGCGGCGCCCACGCTCACGCGGCCTTGCTCAAACCACGTCTCCATCCAGGGTCGTTGTGCAAATGCGGATTCGACTCGCGACAGCGCCGGGAGATAGGTGAGCTCTCGACCGAGCCCGCCACCATGTGGCCGCGACATGCCGCCGCCACGCCGCGGCATGCCGCGACTAACGCGCGCGGCGACGTCGATGGCAGTTCCCAGGCTGGCACCGCGGCCGAGACAGAGATCCACGAGATCGGGCCATTCGGCCCCGTCGCGCACCGCGAGAGCGCCAAGGTGACGGAGCCCGAGCTCGAAGCAGCGCTCGTCGTCAAAAACGCCGGCGCGCTTTTCGAGCAGTAACGCGCGGCCCTCTTCGTCGGCGCCGCTGCCGGCGGTACCGGCGCACAGCAGGGCGAGCTCGTCGTGCGCCGCGCGATGTCGCGGCAGCGCGTGACCGTCCACCTCGTGCACAACGAGCCGCTTCGTGGCGGCCCGGCTGAGACGCACGCCCGGACGGATCGCGATGAATCCATCGCCCACCACGGCCCGGCATACGAGCCCGGGACGCACCTCGACGCGGAATGGCAGGCGACGTTCGCCAACGGCTCGGCGCAGTTGCGAGAGGAGGCTCTCGTCGTCGTTCTCGTCGTCGCTCATCGCGCCTCGGTCGGCGCACTCGCCAGAAACGCTCGGCGGAGTCTCGCAGAACAACTCGGCCCACTCGCGCGCACGCCGCTCGTCGGCGTCGCCCGCGAGCGGATAACGGAGCCGCGCGGCTTCGCCGACGCGAGCCGTCCCGATTGCGGCGGCGAGCGCAACCTCTAGCGAAAGCTCCGTCGCGCGTTCCGCAAAGAGGCGCCCCCAAGGCCCGCAGATTTCTGCCGCCGCGGCGAAACGTTCGAGAGTGCTACGGAGCCCGTCCAGATCGTCGCGGCGCTCCGCGTAGCGCCATTCGGGCACGGCCCGCTCGCCCCGTCGCCACGCATCGAGAACGCGAGCCTGCTCGGCGCGCAGGTTCTCGGGACGCGCGCGATCGAGCACGGCAGCCGATTGTTCGGCTGCGCGCACGAGCCGCGCGGCGTCGAGAACGCGAAACATTCGCTCAGTATGGTCCGAATCGGAGCGCCGGAGCAGCCCAGAATCGCCCGATTCTCCGCGGCTTGGACTTGTCGCTCGCCGGACTTGTCGCTCGCCCGGATTTGTCCCTTGAGAGAGGCTACAGTGTGCGCCCATGTCCGGGCCCACGAGCCGAACCCCAGTGACGCGCCTTGCGAGCGCCGGCCTTGCCGGGAGCCCCGTCACGAGCTTCGCCGCATCCGCGCTGGGTGCGATGGCAAGCGCGACCCACTCGCCACTGGCAGGCGGGATCGCGGCCGTGTGTTTCGGTGTCGCCGCGTCGTCTTGTCTGGGGCTTATCGGACCTCGCGGAAACGCAGCGCTGCATCAGGGCCTGTTGAGCGGCGCGCTGCCCGCAGCGCCTCGCGGTTTCGAGTTGACCGCCGCGCTCATGTGGACCGGGGTCGCGTCGTGGGCGTTCTTTGCCGAGAGCCCTGTCGAAGTGGCGCTGCCCGTCGCGGCTTGGGCGACGTTAGCGTTGGTGATCGTCAAGAGCGCGATCCTGGCGGCCCGCTGCGGATTCGCGGGAGATCCGGCCCCCTATCGCGCCAGCATCGGCGTCGCGACTCTAGCTTTGCTCGCAAGTGCGCTTCTTGGCGCGGCAGCGGCGACGTCAACGTCAATGAGCGCCGCTGCCGGTGTCGGCCTCGCTGCCGCGCTCGTTGGCGTGAGCGTGCTCGCTACGCCGCCGCCGCCGCCGCGTAGAGGGGGCCACGCAAACGCCCCGGTGGGAGACCTGCTCGTCGCGTCTGCGGTCGTCGTCGGCGCAGGTGGCATCGGAGCTGCGCTCAACCCAGAACCGGCAGCGGTCGCCTTATCGGCCGCCGCCGGCGCGTTCGCTCTCGTGGGAGGCGCCATCGCAGCCGCCGGCGCCGGACTCGTGACGCACATGTCCGCGCGCCCCTCGACGTGCACAGAAACGCTCTGGGAAGCGCGCCACGTCGCCGAACGCAAAGGAGGCCGCGATGACGAGACGCTCGAGAATGTCCTCGCCCACCTCGGGCAACTCAGCCTGCGGGAAAAGGCGCGGCCGGAACTTTGGTTGCTCGACGAAAACACGTTGATTCGCAGCGATCTGGCGGGCTACGCGCAGCGCTGCGCGGATGCGGGCCCGCCTCCCGCCGAGGTGCTGCGGCTGGCAAGTGCCGAACCTCTGGGAGTGCTGCGGCGAGAGGTCGCCGAGCGCTATTGTCATGCTCCCGAGGTGAAGAGCGCGGCCGATTGGTTGCGCGATCGACAGGCGACATGCGCGGCAGAACTCGGAACAAGCGACGAGCCATTGGGGCTCTTACTTTTGCCGATGGGCAACTCGACAACGTCGCTGGGCGTGGCCGAACTCACAGCACTGCGAGACCTCTGCGATCGGCTCTCCGCGCCGCTACTGGCACGCTCGAGCCTCGCGCGATCTCGCGCTCGCGAACAACTCGCGCAGGCGAAACTAGACGACGCCAGCGCACGAATCGACGGGCTGGAGCAGCAGATCTGCGCCGGCGCTGATCAACATCGACGCTTCGCTGAGCTGCTAGCGAGGCCGCTCGACGCGGCGACGTACAGCCCGCAGTTCCGGCTCGCGCGCGAACGACTCGACCGGCTCGCCCAATCCCGGCCGGCGGTTGCCATCATCGCCCCACCCGGAACCGATCCGAAGCCATGGGCCGCGCGCTTTCATGTGAGCGGCCCACGCGCCGAGCAGGCCCTGATATGCACCGACGCCGCCACATTGGCCGTCGAGCTTGCGGCGGACGCCACCACGCTGCCAAGCGCCGGAACGCTGGCCGTTTTCGACGTGACGGCGCTCACCTTGCCGCTTCAAGCGCGGTTCGCCGAATGGATCGCAGAGCGCCGGCCCCAGACAGGCGCCGGAAAGGGTGCGGGGCCCGGTCTCGCGGTGTCGTCCTTTGCCCCGCCGGCGGAACTTCGCGCGCGCGGGCTGCTGGACGCGCGACTGGCCGAGTGCCTCGAAGACTCCTACGTCATCGCGCCGAGCCTTGCTGAGCGCCCGGAAGATCTGCGAGCGTTGACCCTAGATGTGCTCTGCCGGGTGGGACTACGGACGCGGGGCGAGCCCTTGGGGCTCGCGCCGGACGCCCTCCATCAGCTCCTCGATCAGGTTTTTGGGGAAGGACTGGCCGCCAACGAATCCGAGCTCGAGACGATGATCTACCGGGCGGCGGCCAACGCGCAAATCGCGCGCCCAAGCGATTCGAAGGTCCTAAAGCGTGAAGATCTGGAGGCCGGAGGCCTCAAGCCCGAAATCGCGGCTGAGGCGGCTGAGGCGACGAGGCATGATGCCCATCCCGCCTCCGGCGCACACCGTGATAAGCTCGCGCCGTGCTGAACGTGCGATCGTTTCCGCAGAGCCTCTCGGTGGCCACCCTGTGCCTAAGTTTGTCCGCTTGCGGGCTCAGTACGGAGGGCACCGCTACTGACCTCGACCCCGAGAATACCGGCGGCGACAGCGGCGATAGCGGCGGCGGCGCGTCGGGCAACTCCGGACAGAGCGGGAGTCCCGGCGTCAGCGGTGAAGGAGGCACGGCAGCCGGTGGGGCTGCGGGCGACGGTGGTGCAGGCGCCGCGGCTGGCGATGGCGGCGCGACCGGAGGAACCGGCACCGGCACCGGCGCGACCGGAGGAACCGGCACCGGCGCAACCGGAGGAACCGGCACTGGCGCGACCGGAGGAACCGGCACCGGCGCGACCGGAGGAACCGGCACCGGCGCGACCGGAGGAACCGGCACCGGCGGCAGCGGCGGAACGCCCCCCGCAACCTGCCCGGGAGGCACGACGAAGTGGGACGGCAACGGTCATTGCTACTGGCGAGTCGACACCAAAGACCACTGGGAGGACTCGGCAGACCGTTGCGCAACGGCGGCCGGGTATCTGGCGACGATTCACAGCCAAGAAGAGAACGACTTCGTCGAAGACCTAGTCAAGGACAACAGCTGGATCGGCGGAACGGACTGGAAGTCGGAAAAAGACGACGGCGCCGGGACCTACGAGTGGGTGACTTCCGAGGCGTGGAGTTACGACAACTGGGATAACGGCGAACCCAACTCGGGCTGGGTCTGGCCGTGTGGCGGGGTAGAGGCCTGCTACGAGCATTGCGCCATCATCCAGAAGAACGGCAAGTGGGACGACAAGGCCTGCGGTGCCCGCGACTACGAATCCATCTGCGAACTCGAGCTGTAGCCGTAGCGGGAGCGCCGCTCAGGCACGCCGGAGCACGCCGGAGCACGTCCAGCAGCGCCGCATCACCGGACAGACGCCGCGCTTACCAGCGCTGTGCTCGACCGCCGGCGCGCGTCTCTTGCACTGTCGTTCCGTCCTGTTCCTTCTTCACCAAAACCCCCACAAAGGGCAGCTCTGAGCGAATTCGGTCAGCGGCAATGCCCGCCTTGACCAGCACGGAAATCCAATCGATGAGTTCGCTGGTGCTCGGGCGCTTGCGCACGCGCGGCATCGAACGCAGATCGAAGAACGCACCGATTGCTTGATCGGCCAGCTCTTCGTCGATGTCCGGATGATGCACCTTGACCACGCGCTTCATGAGTTCGGGATCCGGAAAGTCGATGAAGTGGAACACGCAACGACGCAGGAACGCGTCGGGCAGCTCCTTTTCGTTGTTGCTCGTGATGATCACGATGGGGCGCTCCTGAGCAACGATTTCATCGCCCGTCTCGGTAACGACAAAGCGCATCTGATCGAGTTCGTGCAGCAGGTCATTGGGGAACTCAAGATCCGCCTTATCGACCTCGTCGATGAGCAGCACGATCCGCCCCTCGTTGCGGAAAGCGCGACCGAGCGGCCCGTACTTGATGTAACGGCGGATATCCTTGACGGCATCGGCGCCGCCATCACCGAAGCGCGCCTCGTAGAGTCGCTGCACGGTGTCGTAGACGTAGAGCCCGTCCTGGGCCCGCGTCGTTGACTTCACGGGCCAGTGGATGAGCGGCAGACCGAGCGCCTCCGCAATGGCCGTCGCAAGCAACGTCTTGCCCGTCCCCGGCTCGCCCTTCACGAGCAGGGGGCGCTCAAGGGCGACGGCAGCGTTGACGGCTGCTTCGAGAGAGGGGTCGGTCAGATAGCTACTGGTGCCCTGAAACTGGCGAAAATCCGTGCTCACGGCGCCTTAAGTAGCACGGAGTCGCCCTCGACGCTGGATTTGCGCCGCAGTGCGCCAAAGGTGGCCGCCGCCGCGCCAAGCGCCAGTTCGCGCCGCGAGCCCGCGTGGTATGAGCCACGGAGCCCAACTAGACAAGCCAGAGGACGCTCTAGAACACGTTCTAGTTCACGCGCCTGAGGCGCTACGGAAGACCGAAATGATCCGCTACGAGGTGCGCGCCGCATTGCCGGAGGACGAAGACGGCTTATTTGAGCTGGCTGGATTCCTCAATACCGTGAATCTGCCCCGCGACCGCGCGGCCATCCGCAACCTCCTCGACCACTCCGCCGCAAGCTTCAGCGGACGACTCGAGGATCCCACGGCGCGGCGCTACGTCTTTGTCCTGCACGACATCGAGACGGACAAGCCGATGGGCACGTCGATGATCGTGGCCCAGCACGGGCGGCCCGACGCGCCGTACATCTACTACGACGTCCTGCACGACGAGAAATACTCGAAGGCCTTGGAGCGGCACTTTCGCCACGACATCTTGCGCCTCGGCTTCTCGTACGACGGCCCGACGGAACTCGGCGGCTTGGTGGTCGACCCCGCCGCACGGCGCTCCCCAGAACGACTCGGTCGCTTCATCTCGTGCGTCCGCCTCCTCTTCATCGCGTCGCTGCGAGATGCTTTCCAGAACGTCGTCATCGCCGAGCTGCTTCCGCCGCTCGAAGCAGACGGGACGAGCCAGCTCTGGGAGGCCCTCGGATACCACTTCACCGGAATGAGCTACGCCGACGCCGACGTACGCTCGAGCCACGACAAGACATTCATCCGCGATCTCTTTCCCACGCGCGACATCTGCGCGACGCTACTCAGCGCTGACGCCCAAAGCGTGATCGGGAAAGTCGGCGATCACACCAAGCCTGTCGAGCGCATGCTGACGGAGATCGGTTTTGAATACGCAAACCGAGTCGATCCCTTTGACGGCGGGCCACACTTCTACTGCAACACCGATCAGATCAGCCTCGTGCGCGACGCCCGGCGCGGCGAGTTCGCGGGCACGCTAGCTGCCAGTAAGAATACGGATGCGACCGCGAACGCAGATTCATGCACCACCCTCGCGCTGGTCGGCCGACACACGAAGACATCGCCCTATTTTCAAGCGCTGCGCACCGAGGCAGCGATAACGAGCGACGGCATCAAGCTGAATGCAGACGCTGCAGCGCGATTGAACGTATCGCAAGGTGCGTCGCTGTGGGCGTGCCCGTTGCCTCGCCCGACGTGGAGACCGCCCAAGAAGTGAGGGCTGGCGCCTGCGCCAGAACGCCCCGCGAGAGCTAACGGACGATGTCCTTTTCCACGACGCCATCGCGCAGATGAATCACGCGCGGCATGCGCTCGGCAAAGGCGGGATTGTGAGTTACCACGACGACGCTCGTGCCGTGCCGCCTGTTGATGTCAAAGAAGAGTTCGTGAATGGCATCGCCGGTCGCGGTGTCGAGGTTGCCCGTCGGTTCGTCGGCGAGGATTAGCTTCGGCTCCAGGACGAGGGCGCGCGCTACGGCGACGCGCTGCTGCTCGCCGCCGGAGAGCTCCCCGGGCCGATGGGTTTCGCGATGAGAGAGGCCGACCTCTTTCAGAAGCGCGTGGGCCTGGTCACGAGTCTTGCGACGCGCCATGCCCTGGATGAGGCCGGGCATCATCACATTTTCGAGCGCCGTGAATTCCGGCATGAGGTGATGAAACTGAAAGACGAAACCGATGGATCTATTTCTGACGGAAGCGAGCTTCGCCGAATTCATCGTCGTGAGTTCTTGACCGTCGAAGAAAATCTGGCCGGACGTGGGCGTGTCCAACGTCCCCATGCAGTGCAGAAGCGTGCTCTTGCCGGCCCCTGAGGGGCCCACGATGCTCAGCATCTGCCCGCGGTCGACGACGAGGTCTACGCCCTTCAGGACTTCCAGCGTGCGTCCCATATGCTGGAACGCCTTCCGAAGATTTGAGATGCGAAAGAGGGGGTCGGGCACGTGGATTTACTCGTAGCGCAAGCCGTCTACGGGCCGCAAGCGGCTCGCGGACCAGGCGGGGATTATGGTCATCAATGTGGAAATCAGAATCGCAGCAACGGCGACGACAGCGTAGTCGACGGGGTCCACATTCACCGGAAGGTGGTCGACGTAGTAGACCTCAGGATCCACGCGAACGCCGAAGTACTTAAGCCCAAGGCAGGCGACGAGGCCCAGGACGACTCCAAAGACGGTGCCAATGCCGCCGATAAAAGCGCCCTCCGCCATGAAAATTCGGAGAACGGCACCATTGGTCGCTCCGAGCGCCTTCATGATCGCGATCTCCTTGCTCTTCTCCGCAACCATCAGGAGCAGGGTGCAGATGATGCAGAAGCTGGCCACCATAATGATCATCGCGAGGATGATGAAGGTCGCCAGTTTCTCGAGCTTGAGTGCGCTGAATAGGTTGCGGTTGAGTTCCTGCCAGTTGCGAATACGAAGCCCGGTACCCGCGAGGGCGGTCCTCACGTCTTCGGTGACTGCGGTGACGCGATCAGGGTTGTCGGTCTTGATGTAGATAGCCGTGATGTTGTCGCCGAGTTCCAGGAAGTCCTCGGCAGCCTTTAGCTCCGTGTACACAAACGCGGCGTCAAATTCGTACATGCCGCTGTAGAAGATGCCCGCGATCCGAAAGTCTCGGCTGCGCGGAATGATCCCCATCGGTCCGAGATCCCCAAGCGGCGCGAGCAGCGTGACCGTCTCACTGACGTGAACACTCAGGGTGCGCGCGAGCTCCCTTCCGATGACGACGCCGGGCAGTACCTGGGGCTTCGGAGGGGGCTCGTCGAGCGCCTCGACAGACGCAACCGTATTGAGGCGCTTGAGGGTTTCCTCCGCGTGTTTCAGAGCCTCTTTTCCGCGCTTCAGGGTCTCTTTTCCGCGCTGCAGAGTCTCCTCGAGGCTGGGCGGAGCCACCTGTCCGTTTTTCGTCGGGTCACCCAAGTCCACGTCGATATCGAGGGAGTTCCGAAATCCCTCCCCCAGGGGCGGCCCCTTGAGCCAGAACTCGCCGCCCGGACCGATGCCTATCGGCGTGCCTTCCGGAAGGTTTGCAAGCAGCTCTGGATCACTGAGGTATTCGAGACTGCCAACCTCGATGTTCTTGCCGACGTCGATGACCTCGGTTGCGGTAGCGGGGTTGATCCCGTGAATCACGACGCCGGCTTGAGAGAGGGCACTCGAGGTGAGCGCCTGTCCGCCGGCAATAGGCGTGGCGGCCACGACTCCGTCCACGCCGCGAACTTTCTCGAGAACGTTCTCCCAATCAGCGAAGCCGTTCACGCCCTTGGCGTCGACCAGTACCTGCGGACTGTTTCCGAGGATCTTGGTTTTGAGATCTTCGCCAAAGCCACCCAGAATCGAGAGGACCATGCAGAGCGCGAACGCGCTGATGCCAACGCCCAAGATCGAGAGGACGGACATGGCCGTGAGAAACCCGGAACGGCCCGTTCGGATGTAGCGCGTAGCGACCTGCGATACAAAACCACGGCGCTCGAGCACGTTCAGGATCTTGGGGAGAAGGATGACCATGCCACCGAGCACGAAAGCAGCTGCGCAGAGTGCGGCGCCCACTCGAACGAGTTGGTGCCACAGAACGAAGTGCGTGCCGCGCAGCTCGGGCAGGTTCTGCGTCCACCACCCGAATCCCACAGCACCGATGAAGGCGACGGCGGTCAGCATGCGGAGGGCGTATCGCCGGCCCACGGCGCCCAGCAGGCGAAGCACCAGCACGATGAGCGCGAGCACGACGGCGGCACCGATGCCAATCAGGACCATTCGCCAGGAGACCGCGAGCCCACCCCAAAGCGTCGCCAGCTCAGCCCCGATTGAGGCAAGCCAGCTTTGCTCGTTAGCGGGTTCGGGCCACATCAGGTTTCCGGACGCAGCAACGGGAACGCAATAACGTCGCGAATCGACGACTGACCCGCCAGCATCATGGTCAGCCGATCTACGCCGAGACCGAAACCAGCCGCCGGCGGCATGCCGTGCTGAAGGGCTCGAATGTAGTCCTCATCGTAGCCCATAGTCTCTTCGTCGCCGCGAGCCTTGCGAGCGACCTGATCCCTGAACCGTTGATCTTGATCGTCCGGGTCGTTGAGTTCGCTGAACGCGTTGCAAAGTTCGCGGCCGTCCACGAAAAGCTCGAAGCGGTCCGTAAGGGTCGGGTCCGAGTCCTTGCGGCGCGCCAAGGGAGACGTCTCCGCCGGGTAGTCGCAGATGAACACCGGCACGCTGAACTTGTCGTCCTCGGTGCGGTAGTCCTCGGGCAGAAAAGGCTCCGCGATGTACTCGTAGGCGGCGAAGATGCGCTCGCCTTGGTTGTCGCAGGCGCCAAGTCCCTTGCGCAGGTTGGTCCATTCGATGCGCTTTGCGCGCTTAGATGCTTTCGCCCAGTCGTGGACCTTCTCTTTGCCGGAAGGCTCGACACCCCCACCGTCTTTGACGGCGATGCTGGCGAGTTCTTCAACGACATCCTTGGGCAGCTCGGCCTTTTCGAGAGCGGCGTAAATGGCGTCGATCATCGACACGCGTTTGAAGGGTACGTCGATGGTGAACGGCCGAGCGTCCTTCCACTGGTGGTATTCCCTTGCGTATCCGGCGAGCGTGAGATGGGCGTCGAGGTAGGCGTCTACGTGACGCAGCATCTCTTCGGTGACGTCCATCAACGTCTCGTAGGTCGCGTACGCTTGGTAGAATTCGAGCATCGTGAACTCGGGGTTGTGCCGAGTACTGATGCCTTCGTTGCGGTAGCAACGACCGATTTCGTATACGCGCTCGAAGCCGCCGACGAGCAAGCGCTTGAGGTAGAGTTCGGGAGCGATCCGCAAAAAGAGGTCGAGGTCGAGAGCGTTGTGGTGCGTGTGGAAAGGCTTCGCCGCGGCGCCGCCCACGATTTGATGGAGCGTGGGCGTCTCGACTTCGAGGTAGCGATTGCCGTCGAGGTAGTCGCGCAGCCCCTTGACGATGAAGGTGCGGGCGGTGAGCGCCACGCGGACTGTGGGGTTGGCGATCATGTCGACGTAGCGACGCCGGTAGCGGGCATCGACGTCGGTGAGGCCGTGCCACTTATCGGGTAGCGGGCGCAGCGCCTTGGTGATGAGCCGCAGGTGCTTGGCTTCGATGCTGAGCTCGCCGGTCTTGGTGACCATGACGGGACCGATGGCCTCGATGTGGTCGCCGATGTCGATATTCTCAAGGGCCGCGAAATCGTCGCCCAGGACGTTGGCGCGACAGAAGATCTGTAATTCACCCGATCCGTCGCGAACGCTGAGGAAGCTCGCCTTGCCAAAGCCGCGACGTGCGATGAGGCGACCGTAGAAGTAGACGTTGTCGCCGTCCTTGGCGGCGACGTTGGCAGCGACTTTGGCGGGGTCGTAGCGACGGTCCTCGGGCGGGTCGAGCAGCGCGTCTTTTTGCTGCTCGCGGATGTCCGCGGCCATGGCGCGCTCATCGGCGTGAACGTCGTTCGCGAACGGGTTTTTGCCCAGGGCGCGGACGCGTTCGGCCTTGTCGCGGCGGATGGTAATCAGGGCTTCTTCGCCGCTGCCGTCAGTCTCGGACTGGGGCGGCTCTTTGTCAGGACGCTCGGTCATGGGGGGCAGTGGCGGAATAGCGCGACCCCAGACCCGAGTCCACAGGCGGTTTTGCCTGTATTTTCGGACGGCTAGGCACCGGGGGCCCTCGCCTCCTGTTTCAGCGCCGCGTAGTACGCCCGGACCGGCTGCCGGAAGTAGAAGTACCAGACGGCGAGGACGGGGGGCGGGCCGGTGAGGAGCATCAGTGGCTCGAAGGATGTCCATTGGTCCTGCCCCAAGAACCAGAGCTGGCTAAGGAACGGAAATGCCCAGCCTAGAATCAGAACGGGCCTGGCCCACCGCTGGCGCCAAAACAGTCCTGCTGCTGCGACGAAGAGGGACAGCACCCACCCGCAGCCCACCGCGAAAACGATTGTGAACACGCTCCGGTCCAACTCGGTCCAAACGTGGATCGGGTAGGCGGCCATGAAAGAGAAGAAACTCTGGATCAACGCGCCGCCGACGAGAGCCGAGATTGCAGCGAAGAACCATATTCCTAGGGGCCGGCGCAACGGCTGGCGCACCACCGCATAGGCGCCGCGCGGGGGTTCGTAGATGTCAGAAGGTTCGGCCAAGTCGCATCAACCTAACGGCGACGGCGACAGGACCGCACCGCTTTCGTCGTTTATCGCGACAAAAACGGCCCTTGGGTCGACCGGACCCCACGATTTGTCGCGATAAACGACAAAACCGACGGTTGGGTCGATCGCCCGCTAGCCGCGCGCCAACTTGCTCGCTAGAGGGTTGAGGCGTCGCGAGGGGGCCAATAGCAAGGCGCGAGTGAGCAGCCAGCTGCTATGCGGTTCGTCGAGAACCGCATCCAGACAGCCCGCGGAATGCACTACCGTGCATGAGCAGGACCCTGCTCTGCAGATCGTCGAGAACTGCAGCTAGACAGGCAGCGGAATGCTGGATACGGCGCTGCGCGCCGCATAGCATTGGAGCGAGTAACGAAGCTAGTGGTCCCCGCAGCAGCCTCAACCCCTAGCGAGAGGTTTATCCGGATCTCGCATTAGGAACGCCTCGATGAAGCCATCGAGATCACCGTTCAACACGCGATCCACATCTCCGACTTCGTACTCGGTGCGTAGGTCTTTGACGAGCTGATAGGGCTGCATGACGTAGCTTCGAATTTGATTGCCCCAGGCGATTTCGCCCTTGGTTGCTTCGTAGGCGTCGCGTTGGTCTTCGCGCTTTTGGAGTTCGAGCTCGTAGAGCTTGGCCTTGAGCATTTTGAGGGCCATGGCGCGGTTTTGGTGCTGGCTGCGTTCGGCGCGACAGACGATCATGATGCCGGTCGGGAGGTGGCGCATGCGGACCGCCGTCTCGACTTTATTTACGTTCTGGCCGCCCTTGCCGCCGGCGCGCATGGTGGTGATGGAGAGGTCGCTATCGGCGACTTCGATGTCGATTTCGTCTTCTACATCGGGCGTGATTTCTACGGCGGCGAAGGAGGTTTGGCGACGGGCGTTGGCGTCGAACGGGCTGATACGGACGAGCCGGTGTACGCCCATTTCGGCGCGCAGGTAGCCGTAAGCGTTCGGCCCGGTGACCATGACTGACGCGCCGTCGATGCCCGCCTCATCGCCGACCTGGTAGTCGACGATTTCGGTTTTGTAGCCGCGCCGCTCGCACCATCTCAAATACATGCGCAGCAGCATCTCCGCCCAGTCCTTGGCCTCGGTGCCGCCGCTGCCGGGGTGGATGCTGACGATGGCGTTGGCGTGATCGGCCGGGCCCGATAACATCCTCTGCACCTCAGTCTTCTTGAGACGCTCTTCTAAGCTCCCCAATAGATCGGTGCATTCTGCGAGGACGGATTGATCGTCTTCTTCGAGCGCCAACTCGAGGTACTCCCCCGCGTCGTTGACGTCGGTTTCGAGCTTCTCGACGAGATCAATCTTTTCTTGTGCGGCGGCGCGCTTTCTCAGGGTCGCTTGGGCCTTGTTTTGGTCGTCCCAAAAGCCCTCCTCGCCGGAGAGCGAGTCGAGTTCGTCGACGTCCCGTTTTAGTTGAACGAGGTCAAAGGTGCCCCCTTAGCGCAGAAACACGCCTTTGGAGGTCGGCAAGGGACGCTTTGAGTTCGGCACTCATCTTGGGGGGATATCTACCGCTCCGGGGCGGCTCATGCCAGGGGGATCTGAAATGGCTCTCGACGCACCCCGCGAGGCAGGTGTTAATGGGCTCACCATGAACCGCCGTATCCTTAGCTCCAGCGTAATACTGGCCTTCTGCACGGGCGTCGCCGCCTGCGGGCGCGCCCCACAGCCCGCCAGCCAGCCTTTAGGGCCTCCCCCGGTGTGTGAGACCAGCCCTGAGCGGCGCGAATCTCAGGAGACAATACTGGCTGAGCAGGCGCCAGCCGCCGCCGAGAGCGGAGAATACGCGGATGGGGACGACGACGATATCGAGCTCAGCCCGCCTGTGCAGAACGCGCCGGCGGCCAAAGCCGGACCCGCATCCGCCGAAATCGCGAGCCCTAAGTTCGCGAAACGCAGCCGCGCGCGAGCGCAATGCGTTGTGACAGAAGAGACCTTCGCAGCAGATTATTGGCGCGCTCTGAATACCTTGGACGTCACTTTCAGCGAGCTTCCCTCGACGGAACTCGCGAATTGCACGGTAGCCTGCGATCTCGCGGACGCGATCTGCGAGCTCAAAGACAAGATCTGCGACCTCGTACCCCGCAACTCGGCGCCTTCCATCGCAGAACGCTGCACCGATGCCGAAGATCGCTGCGCCCGAGCCACGGAAGCAGCGTCAAAGCGCTGCGGTTGCGGCGACCCCTAGGGGCGAGCTCGCGGCGCGAGCGAAGAAAAAACGGCGCCCAGATGTAAGCTGGCAGTCCCTCGGCGCGTTGTCCCTAGCAGGAGGACAACTGGACATGATTCGAAGGACCGTACGCCAACCGGCGCTCACACTCAGCGCGGGTCGACATAGAACCTGGCTTTACTTGCTTCTCGCAGCCGTCGCACTTGCACTGCTCGGTTGCGGCAGCGGGGCGCAACACGGGGCCCACCCCGGGGCGCAACACGGGCAAGCACCGCCCCCGCAGGCGCCGGCACCCACGGCGCGGGCGGCAGACTTTACGGCTATGGAAGCGTTGCCGAACTTCGCGGTGGCGGAATCCAATGGTCCCGTCAACCCGACTTCGGCGGCCGAGGGCGGGGGCCGAGCGGCTCCGGCTCGGAAGGCGCGGGCTCGGAAGGCGCGATCTTCGACAGCCTCGCGGAAGCCTTGGGTAGGGGCCGCGCCGGCGTCCGCCGACGCTCAACAACGGACGGCCCTTCGCGAACCCGACCGGGACGATACATCGCGCGCCGAGCCGTCGATGAACGACGCCGGCACGACCGGCCCCATGCTCATCTATCGCGCGAAGCTGCAGATCGCTGCGTTCGAAATGGAGAAGACCCTCGACGAGATTGAGGAGAAGGCGCGTAAAGCGGGCGGCTACCTCGTCAGCCGAACGGACAAACGCGTGCTCACCGTCCGCGTGCCGGCACGGCATTTCAACGCCGTTCTGCGCAACGTGCAAGCGCTGGGCGACGTGACCCGGCGCAACATCCAAGTCGACGATGTCACGGATAAGTTCTTCGATCTCGAGGTCCGTCTCAAGAACTCGCTCGCCATGCGCGACCGTTTGGAGCAGCTGCTCTCGAAGGCAACGAACGTATCGGAATCCCTCGTTGTGGAGCGCGAGCTCTCCCGCGTCGCCGGCCAAATCGAGCGGCTCCGCGGACAGCTACGACTGATGAGCGAACTCACGGCGTACTCCACCATCACCGTGCAAGTCACCCAGGTCGCTCCGCGCAGGACGGAGACCGTCACCGGCTTTCAACTCCCCTTCCCTTGGCTGAACGAACTCGGTCTCCGCGACCTGATGAGGATCCAATGAAAACGCTCAAACCCTGGTCCGTGCTACTCACCGCGCTCGCGCTCCTCGCCGTAGGCTGCGCAAACTTCGAAGCAAAGACCCCGCAGAACTTCGTGGTCCTCGAGGAGGATAGGTCGCAGTACGACTACCGCGCGACTTCAGCAAAGGGCATCGTGCTCGCGGTTCGCGAAATCGCAAATGACCCCAAAGGCGAACTCGACTTTTGGAGCGAGGCCATCGAAAACTCACTCCTAAACAACGGCGGCTACGCGCTTCTGAAGAAGGACGAAGTCACGACTCGGCAGGGCCACAAGGGCGTCCGACTGCGCCTCGGCCTGGACAATAACGACAAGCCGCACGAGTACACCGTCGCCGTCTTCGTCACCGACGACCACGTCTTCCTCGTTCAGGTCGGCGGTGAGAAAACGCTGCTGGAAAAGAACGCCGAGACGATCGACGGCTGGGTCAACGGCTTCGAGATCAACTGAGGAAGTTCCCGGCGCCTCAGCAGGCGCCGGGGGCCTCGGGCGCATCGGGCGCCTCGGCTTTTTCTGTCTTACCTGGCCCGCCCGGCTCGCTCGCTTCGCTTAGCTTGCTGGGCTCGCCAGCTTTTGTGGGAGGCGCGATCGTGATGGGGTCGGTTGGCTTCGTGAGTTCGGCCAGCGTCGGCGCGTCTTCTTGGCTAGGTTTGCATACCCGTAAGATCTGGCTTCGTCCGGCGAATTGCCAGGAGACGCAGCTTCGCAGCACGGCGCCGGCAGGCAGCGCGTCGATTTCGATTTCGCCCGACGCGCTGTGCAAATCGATGACTTTCTGGGAGAGACGCGTCCCGTCCGGGAGCGTGCAGAAAGCAGCGATCGTGAGTGTCAGCTGCCCGGCGCGCGCTCCATCGCTCGCAGCGAGTCTTTGCTCGTCGAGATCCCACGCGAAGCGCGCGCGAGTCGGGCCGACGGTGGTGAAGGTCGCCGTCTCGTTCTTGAGCGCCAAGGTTGGCGACGGTTTCGGTCTAGGAGCGTCCGATGTTTGAGCCGGAGCGTCCGGCACCCACTGCTCCTTCATCCGCAAGGCGAGGGCGTGTTCGGGCTCGCGCTTCAGGAGATCTTCGAGCACATCGAGGGCGCGCTCTCGGTAACCCTGCGCGTCGTAGATTTTCGCGAGCGTGATGGTGGCGAGAGGCGGCTGCCAGTGAAACTCTCCGGACGGTGCGTCACCTCGAATCAGAGCCGCCGCGTCAGGCAAATTCAGGCCGCGGTCCACGAGCGAGGCGAGCATGTCGCGTGCGGTGCCGAACCAGCCGCGCAAGCGCCGGCGGCGAGCGTTGTCTGGCCCCGAAAGCCGCAGGAGCTCGTCGGCGAGCTCTGTCTTGGTGAGGGTCTCAGCCCCGGTCACGCCAGCCTGGCGCACCATCGCCGCGAGCTTGCCGCGCGAGAGCTGCAGAAGGGTCTGAGGATCGAGGGCCATGTCAGGCCGACTGTACAGGACTTGGGGGAATGGATGGCGGCAATGCCTGGCCGCAATACCTGGGTCGCGATATCCGCAGCCCGGCGGCGACCGGCTCGCGGACCGTGCCCTTGCTTCGTGGTTTGGGGCCCGCCGAAATACGCCATTTTTTTCGTCCGAAACGCATTGACACGGTGCGGCACGGATTTAGATTCCCGATGTCAACATCAGCAGCGGTTGAAGCCAATGGCGGATCAAACTTCCCGACTGCAGAGCGACATCACTAGCTCGCATCCCAAGGCGTGACGCACGACGCGCGCGCCGGGGCGGCTCGTGAATGAATAGGAGTAAACCATGAACCGAAAGCACTCATGCGGTCGGCTGCCGGGGCCCTTCGCGCCCGCAAAAATCCGCACACTCCCCAAGACGATGGCCGGCGTCCTCACCTACGTGGGCCCGACGTTGGATCTACCGAGCGACTTGGGCTTCGCGCCGCACTTCGACAGCCGCGCTCCGAGTTCGTCGCTATCCAAGCGTCGAACGCGACGTCCGGCGTGAGACCCGCCTGAGTCGCGCGCCGCATCAGCAAAGAACGCGTCGGCGTGGGGATCTCGCGCGACCGCGACAACCGCCGTCGGCAGACGGGCCGGTCGGCACATGCCGGCCCGTCGTTGACAAGCTTTGGGCCGTGCTTAGGTTGCTTGCCAACGCGGACTCCCCGAGTTCGCGCTCACCGACGACGCGCCGCGCTGGGTAGACGTCGGAATAGGGGTAACGACAGCGCACCCACCCATTGTCTGCGTCCGGGCAGAGGCACTGCTGCGCGCGACACGAACCACTACCAGGAGAATACGAAATCATGTTGGCACGTTTTGATCACCGAACCCCCACCTGGTTCCCCATCCATGTCTGGGGCAATCAACGACCCACTGCACGTCAAGCTCAGCGCCGTCCAGCGCTAGCCAAAAAAACAGCCGCACAAGACGCTGCGGAGGTTCAGTTGACGGTCCCCTTCGACGTGCACGAGACGGAAGACGCCTACGTCCTGACGGCCGACGTGCCGGGGGTGAAGCAGTCCGCTCTTGATATCACTGTGGAAGAGAAGGCCATCACCGTATCGGGCAAACGCGAGGATGCGGCAGACGCAAAGGCGGAGTTGCGCTCTCGAGAACGCCGACAAGGCAGCTTCTCGAGAACGTTCAGGCTACGAGACAGCGTCGACGCCGAAGCGATCTCGGCTGAGCTTTCGAACGGCGTGTTAACGCTGACCGTTCCCAAGACCGCAGAGGCCAAGCCGCGCACGATTCCGATCACGGCCAAATAAAGCGACGTCCAGAAAAGGAAGCACGTCTGCCCGGAACGCGGGTAGGCGTGTTTTTGTTTTGTTCCCAAGAACGTCAGTGAAGACGCGAAAACGGTCCGTCCGCACACGTCACGATCACGGCGGGAGTTGCATTGTCGCGAGAAAGAATCAGCACAGAAAAGCAAACCACAAGGATTGACACGCATCACCGGGTGCTTATTTTGAACCCAGAGCCGGGGCGCGTCCCTCCCAAGAAAGCGACTGAGTCTTCTTCGTCGTGCGCTTGTCAACAGGGCCTACACAGCGAAGCGGTCGCGCCTCTCCCAACAGTCCTCAGAATCCGCCCCGGCTCACGATTTCCCATTCGCGTTACGCGCAGGCTGTAACGGGAAAACAAAGGAATAGTCTCATGGCACAGTCAGTTAAGTTTAATGACCGCGGAGTCAACACGCTCTTCAACTCAGACTTCGGCACTCTCGTTCGCGAGGTACTGAACGGAGCCGATCCGTTTACGGCGGCCGAGCGTGCCGTGTGTTCCCTGAGGAATTACGCCCCTGACTTCGACATGCGCGAGAACGACAGCCACTACGTCATCGTCGCCGACGTTCCCGGCGTCAAGAATGACGACCTGAATATCGATGTCCACAACGACGTCCTCACTGTTACGGGTACTCGCACGGCACGCGAGTCGAAGGAGACCGAAACCCTGCACCACACGGAGCGATCGAATGGCACATTCAAGCGGACTTTCCGGCTCGGAAATAAGGTCGATTCCGCGAATATTAGCGCATCGCTCGACGACGGCGTGCTCACGGTGACGCTGCCAAAAACCCCTAACTCCACTCCGCGTAAAATCCCGGTGACCATCAAGTAATCACCCACAGAAGCAACCAGCCCCCCCTAAACAAGGGGACTGATTCCGCAGCGCCTCGCCATCCCCCCGGCGGGGCGTTGCCCTTTTGTGCGGTCGCGGAGGCCGCGTGAGTCGCGGATGGCAACGATCTTCTGCGCCAGTTAGGGGCGTTTGATGCAAGCGCTTCCAATCAGCACAGAAAACGATTGATTCCGCGCCGCTTCTGACACAGCAATCTTTGTCGAAACCGTAGCGGCCTAGCGCGAGAGAGCGGCGGGTCCACGCGGCCACGCGACAGAGCACGTGACAGAGCACGTGACAGAGAAGAGGGAGCATCGACATGGGGCAGATCGACGGAGCACTGGGACTGAGACGACGACTGCGAGTAGGAGCCATGGCGGCGTCTCTGCTCTGTTCGCTGGCCTTTTCGGTAGCCTGTTCGACCGATGGCGACGCGGGAGCCGACGAAATTGCGGGCGGCAGCTCGGGCAGCGGCGGTGCGGGAGGCAGCTCCGGTATCAACGACGACGGCACCGGCGGCGAAGCGGATCCGCTCGACCAGCCTCCGACCGGCGCGCGCTACTCCGGCGTCGTCGAGGGGCCTCACGCGGACGACAAGGCGTCGCTCTTCCCGGTCCCGGGCGCTCTCGTCGCGGCCCACAGGGAAAAGCCAGCCGCGTTCCCCGACCGCGCGTATTGCGCTGAGTGCGTCGACTTGCCGCCCGGCGTTTGGCACGCGATCTCGAAAGCGGACGGCAGCTTCGTCCTCGAACTGCCACCGGGCGAGACGTTCTTCCTGACCACAGAAAAGGGCCAGTTCCGACGCATTCGTGAGTTCACCACCGAGACACAGATCGGCGACTACACGATGCCGGAGGAGCTGACGACGCTGCCTCATCGCACGGACGACCAACTCGGCGACCACGTGCCGAAGATGGCCCTCGTCTACGGCGACTACGACCACATCGAAGACGTACTCGCCAAAGTGGGCCTAGCGGACGAAGATACGGCGTACGGCATCAGTTGGGGTACGGAAGTCTTCGACGTCTACGACAACGCCACGCCCGACGACAGCCTGTTCCCGACGGAGCCGCGCATCGGAGAACCGCTCGATGGCCTCTGGAGCAAGCTGGCCTCGTACCACGTCGTCATGTTCTCGTGCTCGTACAACGCGATCTTCAAGTTCATGGAGGACCCGGCGATACAATCCGCCATTCGCAACTTCGTCTGGAACGGCGGGCGGCTCTACGTCAGCGACTACGCGCAGCCCGTCGTCGAAATGTCGTGGCCGGAGTTCATCTGGCATAACGACCCGCTGCACGGCGACTGTGTCGAAAACCGCTTCCCGGACGGCTGCAACCACGGCCCACCTTTCGACTCACCGGCAACGGTCAAGGACGACGACATGCGCGCCTGGCTCGACGCCATTGGCGAACTCGACGGTCTTAAGACGAAAGAGAACTGGAACACGATCGGTGGCGTCTTCGAAGGCGTGGTCGGGGAGGATCCGAATACGGGCGCGAAGATCAAGCGGGAGCCCAAGGTCTGGGTCGAAGGACCCTGGAGCTACGATCAAGAGGACCTCGATCGCTGGGGAGATCCCGCCGAGTGGGACACGGACAACCACCCCATGACCGTCTCCTTCCCCTTCAACTGCGGCAAAGCGCTCTATACGACGTACCACACCGTGGGTGGCACATCGGGTGGGCGACACCCGGGCCTCTACGGGCAAGAACTGATGCTCTTCTACATGTTGATGGAAGTAACGGTCTGTCCGGACATCCCTATCGTCAAGTAAGCGCGAGAGGCACGGCAACATGAAGGCAGTTTGGAAGGACCAAGTCCTAGCCAAAAGCGACGCGACGGTCGTGGTGGAAGGCAACCACTACTTTCCGCCCGATTCCGTCGACGATCGCTTCACGCGTCCGAGCGATACCCAGACGTTCTGCCCGTGGAAAGGACACGCGAGCTACCACGACATCGTCGTTGGCGACGACACGAACGCCGGCGCGGCGTGGTTCTACCCAGAGCCAAGGGACGCCGCGGCCGAGATCGGCGGCTACGTCGCATTCTGGCGCGGGGTCGAAGTCATCGAGAGCTGAACGACTCTAGCCGTTAAACGCGCCGGAGTTCCCAACGCGCAATCGACTCCATATGCACCTCGTCGGGGCCATCGGCGAGACGCAAAGTGCGCGAACCGGCCCAAGCGTGAGCGAGCCACGTGTCCTGGCAGACGCCCTGCGCGCCGTGCACCTGGATCGCGCGATCGAGAACACGAAGCGCGGCATTCGGCGCCGCGACCTTGATCATCGCGATCTCCGTACGTGCGGCCTTGTTGCCGACGGCATCCATCGCCTTGGCCGCATTCAACGTCAGCAAACGCGCTTGGTCGATATCGATACGCGAACGCGCGATGTCCATGCGTAGGCCGCCCTTGTCGGCGAGCGGACCGCCAAAAGCGACGCGCTCCTTGGCGCGTCGACACATCGTCTCGAGAGCACGCTCGGCGAGACCCACGAGCCGCATGCAGTGGTGAATGCGGCCAGGGCCGAGCCTGCCTTGCGCGATTTCGAAACCGCGCCCCTCGCCGAGCAGGATATTGCTCGCTGGGACGCGGACGTTCTCGAAACTGATCTCCGCGTGTCCGTGCGGCGCGTCGTCGTAGCCGAAGACGTGCAGCATCCGTTCGACCTTCACGCCGGGCGTATCGCGCGGCACGAGGATCATCGATTGTTGCTGGTGACGTGGCGCGGAGACGTCCGTCTTTCCCATGAAAATATAGATACTGCAGCGCGGATCGCCGGCTCCCGACGTCCACCACTTGCGGCCGTTGATCACGTAATCGTCGCCGTCACGGACGATACGTGCCTCGATATTCGTGGCGTCTGAGGAGGCGACGCCCGGCTCCGTCATCGCAAAACCCGAGCGAATCTCGCCGGCGAGCAGCGGCTCGAGCCATTCCTTCTTTTGCGCCTCGGTGCCGTAGCGGGTGAGCACCTCCATGTTGCCCGTATCGGGCGCGTTGCAGTTGAAGATCTCCGGCGCGAAGTGGGAGCGACCCATGATCTCGCAGAGGGGGGCGTACTCCGCGTTGGTCAGGCCGGCGCCGTAGTCGCTCTCGGGCAGAAATAGATTCCAGAGGTCCGCCTTCTTGGCCTTGGTCTTCAGTTCTTCGAGCAGCGGCGGCGGCACCCAACGGTCGGTGGGGTCCCGTTTGCCGAGCTCGCTCTCATTTGGGTAGACGTGGTCCTCCATGAAACCGGTGAGGCGTTCGTGCAGGCGTTTTGCGCGGTCGGTCAGGTCTAGATACATGGCTCGTCGTCTCGGTCGTGTTTGCGGCTGCGGGTAGAGCGCGAATTCCGTTCAGGTCGAAGTCGGGGGCTTCCCCTGGGCGGTCTGGAGAGCGTCTGGAGAGTCTGGG
>PVBE010617796.1_pt1 | contig 22240 bp, 21 predicted proteins | sample 1631181 | NCBI WGS metagenome assembly PVBE01 (sample SAMN08397723, study PRJNA350692) | Marine metagenome, whole genome shotgun sequencing project. | isolation source: water | place: Pacific Ocean | collected 2012-04 | reverse complement strand
CTTTAGGCGGGCGCTGGAGGGAGCCCACAAAGACTCCCCCAAACGGCACCACCCCGGAATGCGGCCAGCATTCCGGCTGCGCGACTGAGCGCCCGAGTTAATACGAGGTAAGCCCCCGGGGAGTCATGTGGAGCGGATGCGACCGCCCGGCGCTTAAGGGGCAAACAAAAAGAGCGCGGATGCCCCCCGGTGCTGCGAGCGCGCTGCGCGCGCTAAGTTCTCCCCTTCTCCCCAACCCCTCTTCCCCGCTGGGGAAGAAGGGCTTATGCGTTTACGGGGACATTATTAGCCAAGGCAATCATCAGGCAAACAGTCGATCGCCGAGAAATCGCGCTGGGCGATCCATTCGGGGCGCTGGAAACGGCGGATATGGTTGTCGACATGGCAGGCGCTGATATAGACGATGGTGCGGCTGTAGGGGCTCATATTTCCGGGCGAGCCGTGCACCAGATTGCCGTGGAACACCAGCACCGATCCGGCCTTGCCCAAGGGCGCCACCATGCCCTTCTCATCGGCCAGCGCTGTGACGGTTTCCTGATCCAGCGTCCATAGCGGATAGGAGGTGGTGGCGCGGTCATGCCCGGCGCCGAGCACGCCATCACGATGGCTGTCGGGGATCAGCATGAGCGGGCCGTTACAGGCGGTGACGTCGTCGAGAAAGAGCGCGATGTTGAGGGCGCGCGCCTCGGGCATGCCGTCGTCGCGCGCCCAGGTGCCGTAATCCTGATGCCATTGCCAGACATCGCCGTCGAAGGCGGCCTTGGCGTTGATCTTGAACTGATGCACATAGACCGGGCCGTCGAGAATTTGGCGCACCGGCTCGATCAATCGCGGATGGCGGGCAAGGTGTTGGAAAGGCTCGGAATAGGTTTGCGCGGCAAACGCCGTACGCGGCGTCTCGCCGTCCTTCTCGCGCACCACTTCGTCGCGCCGGAGCGCGAAGATGCGCGGCACATCGGCCATCAGGACGGCGACCTCGGCGGCGGAAAGCAGATCCTCCATGAAAAGCCAGCCGCTCTCCGAGAATTCCGATAGCTGGGTTTGGCTTAGCTGCATGATGTTTTTTGTTTGTTTGGTCCCTCAGACGCCGGGCGGGGGCGTCCGCGTGGTTTTTGTTTGCTCCCTCAAGCGCCGGGCGGGGGCGTCCGCCCCCTTGGCTTACCTCGTATTAACTCGGGCGCTCAGTCGCGCAGTCGGAATGCAAAAAAGTGCATTCTGGAAGAGAGTTTCGGTGACAGGATACATATTTATTTGACTCCCTTGCCGCCGATTTGCATCACACCATCGCCAGGGCGTAGATCTCGTGCTGATAGCCCTCCAAATAGAGGCCGGTGCAGCCGACCGGAGTCCAGGCGGGTCCCCTGCCCTTGCGCCAAATTTCCTCAGCCACCTGCATGACCTGGCGCCAGGCGCGCGGGTCCTTGTGAAAAGACGTTATCTCGACGACATCGTCGAGGCTGGCGCCGTGTTTCTCCAGAACGCCCCGGATCTGGCTGAAGCAATAGCGCGCCTGGGCCGCCGGATCGCCTTGCGCGATGATATTTTGCGCACCGTCGGAGGCGACCTGGCCGGATATGCCGATCAACCGGCCTTCTTTTTGTTTCGCCGCGCCAGCGACGGGCTGCTTGTGCCAATGCACGCTGGGAAGATTGGTGGCGACGCGGGGGCCCTGGCTGAAATCGGCGATGGCGCGGTAGACGCCGACCATGCCGATCTTGTGGAAGCCGGTCATGGCGATGCAGGTGTAGGAGGTCGCGCGATTGACCGGCAGGCCTTCCACCACCTCGTTGCACCAACAGTTGACGGCATCGTCCATGCCGCGCGCGTCCTGATTGAAGCAGATCATGTCGACGACATCGTCGAGGCCGGCGCCGCCGGCCTTCAGCGCGTCGCGCAAACGGTCATAACAGATGCGCGCCTGGGCGTAATGCTGGCCCGGCGAGACAACGTTGCCCGCCGCGTCGGCGGCAACGATGCCGGAGGTGAAAAGATAATCGCCCTTGGCGCAGGCCGCCGACATCGGCAGCTTCTTCATCCAACCCATGGATTTCGGCGTCACGCATTTCTTTTTGCCCGGGCCAAGATGAGCGATGGCGCGGATGCTGACGAGGAATTCGGGATGGTAGGAGCCGTGCATGCCGAGCGCCGTCCAGGCCGGGAAATCCCTTTTGAAAACCTGCCGACCGACATCGAAGGCGCTATCCATACCGCGCACATCCTGGTGGAACGACATGATATCGACGATATCGGCCATCGAGCCGCCGGCCTCGGTAACCAGCGCCTTGATCTTGGCGAAAGCATTGCGCGCCTGCGCCTTGACGTCGCCGAGATGGCTCGGCTTGAGGTTGGCGTCGGCGCTGACCTGGCCGGAGATAAACAGAAGATCGCCGGCGCGCACCGCCGCCGAGGCGGGCAGTTTGCGGCTCCAGCGGTGGCTCTCAGGCGTGTAGTAGGTTTTGTCGTTGGATGGCATGCTCGCCCCCCTTCTGCCGATTTTGTTATGACGCCGTGGCTAACGAGTCTATCGCATTTCACGATGCGATAAAGTGCCGTTTGGCGGCCTCAAGAAAAGGGAGAAAAATCATGAGCCAGCCGATGACCCTGCTGGAAATGGCCGGCGCCGATATGACGCCGAACGCGCTTTCCGATTCCGCCCTCGTCCTGATCGATTGCCAGATGGAATATGTCTCCGGCGCCGTGCCGCTGCCTGGCGTCGCCGATGCCTTGGCCGAAGCCGGCAGGGTGCTGGCCCGCGCGCGCGCCGCAGATGCGCCGATCGTTCACGTCGTGCATCAGGGCCAGGCCGGCAGCGTCTTCGATCTCGACGGCGCCGGCGGCCAGATCGCAGCGCAAGTGGCGAGCGCCGCTGGCGAGGCGGTGATCCGCAAGGAATTGCCCAACGCCTTCGCCGCCACCGGCCTGCACGACAAGCTGCAGGAGCTCGGCGCGAAAAACCTGATTTTCGTCGGCTTCATGACCCATATGTGTGTCAGCGCCAGCGTGCGCGCGGCGCTCGATCTCGGCTACCGCTCGACCATCGTCGGCGGCGCCGCCGCAACGCGCGATCTGCCGACGCCCTCGGGCGGCGTGATCGACGCCGCCAGCCTGCACGAAGCCAGCCTGGCGGCGCTCAGCGACCGCTTCGCGATTATCGTCGAGACGGCGGATCAACTGCCGGCGTGAATTGACGATGGTGAATATAACGGGGGCGCATATCATGAAGCGCGGTTTTCGAAATCTGGCGATTAATCTGTTTGTCTGCACCATTGTCGCCTTGGCGCTGATCCCCTCGACGGCGGAATTCGGCGCGCAGGCCGAGGACCTGCAACAACGCAAACTGGACGCCGCCCGGGAATATTGGAAGATAACCGGTTTTTCGACGATGATGGACGATACCATCATTGAGCTTGCCAAAAATTACCCGGCCGAGATCAGAGAGGATTTTATCCGTCTCATGCGTCTGTCGGTGAATTATGACAATATCGAGGAAATCGGCATCGACGGCGTCGCCGGCGTTTTCACCCTGGCGGAGATTGAAGCGCTGACCGAATTCTACGATTCCGAATTGGGCCAGTCGGTGCTGAAAAAATGCCCAAATTCCTGGCCGTCATACAACCCACCATCCAAGCCGAAATGCTGCGCTCGCTGGGTGAAATCACCAACGAATAGAGGGGCGGCGCCGGCGCCCCGATAACGCCCCCCTAATGCATGTGCGAGCCGCCATTCACGTCGAGCGTGGCGCCGGTGACGCAGGCGGCGAGGTCGGAGGCGAAGAAGAGGCAGGCGCCGGCGACGTCTTCGGCGTGGCCGATGCGGCCTAGCGGGATTGCCGCGGCGATTTCGCGGCGCTGTTCGTCGGTCATGACGCCGGCGGTGATATCGGTGTCGATCAGGCTCGGCGCCACCGCGTTGACGCGGATGCCGTCGGGCCCGAGCTCGCGCGCCATGGCCTTGACCAGGCCCAATATGCCGGCCTTCGAGGCGCAGTAATGCGGGCCGCCGAAGATGCCGCCGCCGCGCTGCCCGGAGGCCGAGGACATGCAGACGATGGCGCCGCCGCCGGAGCTGCGCATATGCGGGATGGCGGCCTGGCTCATATTGAGCGTGCCGCGCAAATTGACGTCGAGAACGGCATCGTAATCGCTCGGCGTGATCTCCATCAGGCGGATCGGCTGGGTGATGCCGGCATTGTTGATCAATATGTCGACGCCGCCCAGTTGCGCCTGGATTTGTGCGGCAACGGCAACGCATCGGGCGTGGTCGGTGACGTCGCAGGTAATACCGATATGGCCTTCGCCGAGCTCGCGTGCCACCGCCGCGGCGGCTTCGCCGTCGATATCGGCGATCGCCACCATGGCGCCTTCGGCCGCCAGCAGCCGCGCCGTCGCCTTGCCGAGGCCGCGCGGCGAGGCGCCGCCGGCGACGATGGCGCGCCGCCCGGCAACCAGCCCGGCGCCTGTTTTGTCTAACGCCATGGCGAGTGAGCGTGGTGCCAAAAGATGTTCATCCCGGCGTCCGTATCCGAAATATCGGGAGAATATTGCTGCCAGGGGATGAAATCACACCGCCCCGATCGAAGCAACGCGCGGCCGGCGCAGCGATTCGCGAATTGCCTCCTACAGCCCGAATGGCTACGCTGATGCCTTGAGCCGGCAAGCATCCGGAAAATTCCGGCGAAAGGGAGAAACCGCGATGAAGGATTCAGCATTTTTGGTTCTGCATTTTCAGAATGGCGTTGCCCATCCCGACGGCGTGTGGGGCAAAAATTTATACCCGCAAGTACAAAAAAACGATTCGATAGAGAATACCAAAAAGGCGTTGGCGGCGGCCCGGAAGGCCGGCATGACCGTCATCTACGTCAATATCGCATGGCGTATCGGCTTTCCGGAACTGCCTGAAAATACCTGCGGGCTGCTCAGCGAGGCGAAAGAGAAGAATGAATGCCTGGTCGGCTCATGGGGCGCCGAGGTGATCGAGGAGCTCAAGCCGAGAGAGCATGAAGCGGTCGTCATCAATTTTGGTTCGGACGGCTTTGAAGGCACCGATCTCGACCTGCTGCTGCGCGTCAAGCGGATAAACAATCTCTATGTCGCCGGCCAATGCATCGAACATGTCGTCGAGACGACGGTGAAGCGCGCCGTCAATATGGGCTATACGGCGAGCGTCCTGAAGGATTGCACGAGCGGTTTCACCGACCAGAATTACGACGCGATGCTGGAGATCCTGCCGCTCTATGCGACGCTGATGACGGCGGATGATTTCGTCGCCGCGTTTTGAAGATTGATTTGGCGGAGAGGAAAAATGGCGACACTGAATTTGGTTGAATATGATGACGCGCCGGCCGAGGTGCGCGCGGTATATGACGATATCATGGCGGTGCGCCAGGTCGATTGGATCAACAATTTCTGGAAAGTCATCGCCAATCATCCGCCGACCCTGAAACGCACCTGGGATAGCATCAAGCAGGTGATGGCGCCCGGCGCCCTCGATTCGCTGACCAAGGAAATGATCTACATCGCCGTCAGCGCCACCAACGGCTGCGAATATTGCATCCGCTCGCATACCGCCGCGGCACGCAAACAAGGCATGACCGACGAGATGCTGGCCGAACTCCTGGCCGTCGTCGGCATGGCCAACGAAACCAACAGCCTCGCCAACGGCTTCGATGTCGAGACCGACGAAATATTCAAGAGCTAGGCACTAGCCGACGGAGGAAGCGTTCATGCCGTACGGCGGCAAGGCTACACGCTCGACGCCGAGGGTTTCGTCACGCCGATAGCAGAGTGAGACGGCGGGCGGTTATTTACGCCCTACATCGCCTCGGCTAAACTCCAGCCATGTCAGAAGACCCCGAGCGACGGCTCGCTGCGATCGTCTCAGCCGACGTGGTTGGCTATTCACGCCTCATGGGATTAGACGAGGTCGGAACGCTCGAATCTCTGCGCACTCACCGCAGAGAGTTGATCGACCCAAAAATCGCCGAGCATGGCGGGCGAATCGCCAAGACAATGGGCGATGGTCTGCTGCTCGAATTTCCCAGTGTAGTCGCGGCCGTAAAGTGCGCCATGGCCATGCAGAACGGCATGGTGGCGCGCAACGCGGACATGTCCGACGACGCGGCCATCCGCTTCCGCGTGGGTATTCATCTCGGCGACGTCATAATTGACGGGGATGATATCCATGGCGACGGCGTCAACATTGCGGCGCGCGTGCAGGAAGTCGCCGAGCCCGACGGTATCTGTGTCACGGCGGACGTCTATCGACAGGTTGAAACTCGTCTTGGCGTGTCGTTCGCCAGCCTCGGCGACAGAACTTTGAAAAACATTGCCCAGCCGGTCGGCCTATATGCGCCGCGCCTGGAGCGCGATGGTGAACAACAGAGCAAATCTCCAGACCTATCGGCGCCGGACCCGTCACAAGAAATTCTCTATTGCAGTGCGCCCGACGGCACCACCCTCGCCTACGCGATAACCGGCGAGGGAAGCCCGGTTGTCAAGGCTGCGACATGGTTGAGCCACCTGGAATATGATTGGAAAAGCATCGTCTGGGGTCATCTTTGGCGGGCGCTCTCGGCACAGCACAAACTCATTCGCTATGACGAGCGTGGCAACGGGCTTTCCGACGCGCGGCCGAAGCAGATGACTTTCGAATCCTGGGTCGAGGACCTGGAAACCGTGGTCGACGCGGCGGGCGTGGAGCGCTTTGATCTCTTGGGCATATCGCAAGGGGTCGCCGTTTCGATTGCCTATGCCGTCCGCCACCCGGAAAGGGTCTCGCATTTGGTCCTGCATGGCGGCTACACCCAAGGCTGGCGAAATCTCGATCGACCGGACCTTGAAGCGCGCCAGGAAGCGCTCATGACGTTAATGAAAGATGGCCGGGGGCAAAAGACTTCTGCCTTTCGCCAGTTGTTCACCTCGCTCTTTCTGCCAAGCGCGAACGCCGAGCAGGCGGCGATGTTCAACGAGCTCGAGCGGGTTTCCGCGTCAGCCAAAAACGCCGCCCGTATCTACAATGTTTTTGGTGATATCGATGTGGCGAAACTATTGCCGCAAGTGAGCATCCCGACCTTGGTGATGCATTCCATCGGCGATACCTTGATCAATATCGGCGAGAGCAGAAGGATCGCAGCGCTGATTCCGAACGCCCGATTCGTCGAACTCGACACGCAAAACCACCTCATCCTCGAAGACGATCCCGTTTGGCCGAGATTTCTGACCGAGATAACCGATTTCCTCAAAAGCTGAGCGGTTCTGGCTTCAAGCCGCCGTATAGCCGCCGTCGATGACCAGTTCGGCGCCGGTGGTGAAAGCGGATTCATCGGCGACCAGAAAGAGCACGCCGTTGGCGATATCCAAGGGCTCGCCGACATGGCCGATTGGGTGCAGCTTGCCGAATTCCGCCTTGCCGGTGGCGACGTCGCCAAACATGCGCATCGCCGTGTCTTCCATCATCGGCGTGTGGATGAAGGCGGGGTGGATGGAGTTGACGCGGATGCCGTCGGTGGCGCATTCGAGCGCCGTGCATTTGGTAAAGAGACGAACGGCGGCCTTGCTCGTGGTGTAGGTGGATATCATCGGCGTGCCGGTGATGCCGAGCACCGAGGAGAGATTGACGATCGAACCGCCGCCGCCCTTGCGCATCAAGGGGATGGCATGTTTGGTGCCGAGGAAGACGCCATCGACATTGACCGCCATGATGCGCCGCCAATCCTCGAGCGCGGTATTCTCGATCGGCCCCGACATGGTGATACCGGCATTGTTGACGAGAATATCGAGGTGCGTGAACGATTCTTCGAGCGCCGTCAGCGCGCCCTGCCAGGCCGCTTCCTCGGTGACATCGAGCGGCAGAAAGATCGCTTCTCCCCCGGCCTCGAGGATTTCGCCAACCACCGCCTGGCCGGCGCTCTCATCGCGTCCAGTGACGGCGACGCGCGCCCCCTCCTCGGCCAGACGCAGCGCCACCGCGCGCCCGATGCCGGCCGTGGCGCCGGTGATGAGTGCCGTCTTGCCCTTGATTCTAGCCATTTTCCTCGCCACTTCCCGCTATCCGCCCGGCAACAATCTAGCAGCTTGAGGCGCCGGACGAAAAGCCCGGCCAGCGCCGGCCATGTTTATTTACCCCGGTCAACCAATCGCGTTCTTTGCCTGTGCGGTATTCCGCGATAACATCCGGGCGGTTAATAACGGGGGGCGATTTCGGGATATGAGTGCAGTTCTCGAATTCCTAGAGTTTATCGAGCAACCGGGCCAGCAGTCGGTTCGCGAGTTGCTCGACCGTGTTCTTTTCAAGGCACGCGAAATGACCGGCGCCGAGGCCGGCTCGATATTCATCGTGCGCAAATCCGGCAAGCAGGATTGGCTGGTCGCCAACTCCATACAAAATGACGCCCTCAAGCTGAGCAAAGCCGATTTCCGCATTCCCGTCGTGCCGACCTCGATCGCCGGCTATGTGGCATCGACCGCCGAGACGGTGCTGATCGACGATCTTTACACGATTCCGAAAAACGTGCCGTTTGATTTCGACCAATCCTTCGACAAGGCGACCGGCTACCGTTCGCGCTCGATGCTGGCATTCCCGCTGACCAATTTTCAGAAGAAGGTGATTGGCGTGGTGCAGCTCATCAATCGCCATAAGGGCAAGAAAAAAACCCCTGCCGCCTTCGATGAAAAGCAGGCCGACCTGATCCTGCCGTTCAATCAAATTGTTGGCAGAGTCATTGAACGCGCTGATATGCTTGAACAAATTAATAAAAGAAACAAGGATCTGAGAATCAAGAACAAGACCTTGCGGGCGCAGCAATTGCAGATCGAGGAGTTACAGGAGGATACCGAAGAGGCCTTCATGGTGTCTATCCGCCTGCTCGCCCGCGCCGCCGAGGTGCATGACGAGGACACCGGAAATCACATCATCAGATGTAATGAATACGCCTTTCTGATGGCCAAGAAGGTCGGCATGCCGGCGGATTTTTGCCGCGAGATTTCCTTCAGCGCCCAGCTCCACGATATCGGCAAGATGAGCGTGAACTCCACCATCCTGACCAAGCGCGGGCGCCTCGACGAAGACGAGCGCTTCGAGATGAACCAGCACACCTCATACGGCAACCAAATCCTGGCGCGCTCCGACCGCCTGAATATGGCCGCCGAAATAGCCCTCTCTCACCATGAGCAATGGGACGGCGGCGGCTATCCGGAGGGGCTGAAGGGCGAGCAAATTCCGATTTCGGCGCGCATTCTCGGGATCGCCGATATCTATGACGCGCTGCGCTCCGAGCGCGCCTACAAACCGGCCTTCAGCCACGAAAAAACATTTCAGATTCTTACCGTCGGCGACGACCGGCTGGATCCGAAGAAACATTTCGAGCCCAAGCTGCTCCAGGTGTTCGAGGAAAATCACGAGGAATTCAACCAGATCCGCAAGCGCCTGGAGGATTAAGGCGCCGGCCAGAGCACCGCCTTTCCGGCGGTCAGGGGGATGCCGGCGGCCTGTGCCTCGGCGCTGCGGTCGAGACGCAACAGGGCGAGCGCCTGGTTTTCCAGACCTGAGCATATTTCGCCGGCTTCCTTGCCGTTTGCCATGATCGGCGTGCCCGGCGGCGGCAGGGTGCCGTCGACCAGGACGCGCGCCAGGCGGCGGCGCACCAGGCCGCGATATTTGGTGCGCGCGGTCAGCTCCTGCCCAACGTAACAGCCCTTTTCGAAATCGACGCCGCGCAGCGCCTTGAAGTCGAACTCCATCAGGGTGGCCTTGCCGACGGTCATGTCGCGACTGCCGTCGGGCACGCCGGCGGCGATCCGAGCGCGCTCGTAATCCACAGCCGCACCCGGCGCAATCGTCAAAGCCGTGCCCGGTGCTATTGCGGCCGCCTCGAGGAGCGCCAGACCGGCCGCGCGCGGCATCAGCGCGCGCAGCCCCGGCATGCGCGGCCGCGGATCGCGGTAGATCAGCCCGCCGCCGTCGAGCGCCGCCGCGGCGCCGGGATCGGCATCGGCGAGACCGAACGCAGCCTCCACACCCTCACCCAAAAGCGCCACCGTACGCCAATCTTCCGTCGCATCGAGCAATTCGACATCGGCGCGCAGGCGATAGGCGCCGAGCCGTTTGCCCAAATCCATCAGCCGCCCACCCTCGCAATCGAGCAGGTAGGCGCCGTCGTGGCGGACAATGATGAAATCATGCAGAAATTTGCCCTGCGGGGTGAGCAGCGCGGCATAAACCGCGCGCCCCTCGCCGACCGGCGCGATATCGTTGGAGACCAGGCCCTGCAGGAATTCCGCCGCATCGCCGCCGGCCACGGCGAGGATACCCCGGTTCTCCAACTCGATGTGGCAAAGTCCGGTCATGATGCGCCAAGTTTGGTTAATGACTTTGTTGTTCAACAATGAGTTAAGCCGATTGGTGGCGCTTGGCAAGGCGCACTGTTGCTGAGTGCTTGGCAAGCCGTTTGGGGATGGCTATAAGGCCGCAAGATGTTGGTCACTCTGGTCGATGATTCCATACCCTATAATGGGATGACGCCCGCCTATCAGCCGCTTGGCGGGGCGGAGAAGGCGTTCGCCAGCCTGCCGGCGGCATTGGCACGCGCCGGGCATGTGGTGCGCGTGATCAACCGCACGCCGAACGCGGTGGGCTATGAGAATGTCAGTTGGATCGAATGGGACGCCCGCCGCCCGCCCATCACCGAAGTGCTGATCGCCTTTCGCAAACCGCAGCTGCTCGAATTCGTGCGCACCACCCGCGCCCGCATCCTGTGGCTTACCGGTCCGGCTGGATATCTCGACAAGCCGCAAGCGACGGACATGCTGCAACGCACCGAGGCGCGCCTGGTTTTCCTCGGCCGCACCCATCAGGAGACCTACACCGGCAGCGGAGAATCTTCGCTGCGCAACATTTCGCCCGGCGTGCGCGAGGAATACCGCGAAGCCGATGAAATGGAGCCCAGCGATCCGCCGATCGCCATCGTCACCACCCATCCCAGGCACGGGCTCGACTGGCTGCTCGATATCTGGACCTCGCGCATCCACCCGAAAGTCCCGGCCGCCGAGCTGCATATCTTTTCGGCGGCGTTCAAGAAGGCCGACGCCGGCGAAACGCTGCCCGACGATCTCAACGAGATATACCGCAAGGCTATCGCCACCGAGCAGAGCGGCATCGTGATCAAGGCGCCGGCCGGAGATCGCGATATGTCGCAGTCTTACCGGCGCGCCCGGGTTCACCTCTATCCCGGTTCGGACAAGGAAATGTATTGCTCCACCCTGGCCGAATCGCAGGCCGTCGGCGTGCCGGCGGTGGCGCGCCCGATGGGTGCGGTCAAGGAGCGGGTGATCGGCGACAAATCGGCATTTTTGACGGATTCGGACGGCGATTTCGCCGATCATGCGATCCGCATGCTGAGCGACGAGGAAGAGTTCAAATCGGCCAGCATCGTGGCGCGGCGCCATGGCCGCTCCAGAAGTTGGGATACAACGGCAAGCGAGTTCGAAACCATCTTTCGATGAAGCTTCTCTTCATCACCTCGACGCGCATCGGCGACGCGGTACTCTCCACAGCGCTGCTCTCCCACCTGATCGAACGATATCCCGAGGCGGAAATCACCATCGCCTGCGGCCCCGCCGCGGCGCCGCTGTTTGCCGAGACACCCCAGGTGAGGCGCGTCATCGCCCTGGAAAAGCGCCGCTTCGGCCTGCATTGGCTGGCTCTGTGGCGGCAATGCTGGCCAATATTCTGGCATCTGGTGGTCGACCTGCGCGCTTCCGCCCTGTCCTATTGCCTGATGACGCGCCGGCGCATCGTGTGGCGCCAGAACAAAGGCGCCGTGCAACACCGGCTGGTCTCGCTGGCCGAGCTCGCGCGCTTGCCGGAACCGCCGGCGCCGCGTTTGTGGACCGGCGCGGCGCGGCAAAGCGAAGCGCGGAAATTGCTACCCGAGGGGCCGGCGCTCGCCCTCGGCCCGACCGCCAATTGGCGCGGCAAGCAATGGCCGGGCGAGAATTTCGCCGAACTGGCGCGCCGTTTGACCGTCGCCGACGGGATTTTGCCGGGCGCCACCATCATCCTGTTGGGCGCCGCTTCCGAGCGCCGCGAAGCGGCGGCGGCGATAGATTCTCTGCCGGCCGGGCAAGTGCTCGACCTGATCGGCAAGCTCGATCTTCTGACCGCCGCCGCCGTGCTGGCGCGCGCCGATTTCTATATCGGTAACGATTCCGGGCTCATGCATATCGCCGCCGCCGCCGGCGTCCCGACACTGGGCCTGTTCGGGCCGAGCCGTGAAGAGCATTATGCGCCTTGGGGATCGCACTGCGACTTCATACGGACGGGTTTGGACTATGATCAATTGGTCGGCGGCCCCGGCTATGACCACAGGACGACGGGAAGCCTGATGGGGAGCTTGACGGTAGAGATGGCGGAAAGCGGCGCGCGCCAGCTGTGGAACCGGGTTTCGGGCGTCAGTTCATGAACACTGGATCGCCGCCCAAACTATCGGTCGCGCTTTGCGTCCATAACGAGGCCGAGCAATTGACGGCCTGTCTCGAATCCCTCGCCTTCGCCGATGAAATCGTCGTGGTGCTCGACCGTTGCAGCGACGGTTCCAAGGAGATTGCCGAAAAATTCGCGACCCGGATCACCGAGGGCGAATGGCCGCTCGAAGGGCCGCGCCGCCATGCCGGCATCGACCTGTGCAGCGGCGACTGGATCCTGGAGGTCGATGCCGACGAGCGCGCCTCGGAGGCGCTGGGGCGCGAAGTCCGGAGCGTCATCGCGCAGGCCGGGCCGGGTTATTTTCTTATTCCCTTCGACAATTATATAGGCACCCGCCTGGTGCGCCATGGCTGGGGCGGCTCATGGGGCGTCATGGCGGCGCCGCGCCTGTTCACGCCGGGCGCCAAGATGTGGGGATCGAGCCGCATCCATCCACCACTGACCCTGAGCGGACCCAAGCGCTGGCTGCACACGCCGATGAAACATTATGTCGACCGCAATTTCGCCGACATGGTCTCGCGCCTGCAACGCTACAGCGATGCCCGGGCGGCGGATTTGCGCGCCAGCGGCAACAAGCAGCCGCCCCTGATATGGACGCTCAGGCGCTCAGCCTCGCGCTTTCTCAAATGCTATTTCATGCGCCAGGGATATCGCGAAGGCCGCTGGGGTTTCGCCATCGCCGTGATGGCGGCGCTTTATCCCCTGCTCTCGCACCTCAAGGCCGAGCTCGACGATGAATAGCCACGCCGGCGCCTCGGGCCTGCGCCTGTTGCAGGCCATCGCCGGCGGCGAGCATGGCGGCGCCGAGGCGTTTTTCGTGCGCCTGACTCTGGCCCTGGCGCGCGCCGGCGTCGAGCAGCATGTGCTGGTGCGTAAAGGGCGGCCATGGGTGGCGGCCTTGGCCGCAGGCGGGCTTCAGCCCATCGCGCTTCCCTTTGGCGGCGCCACCGATATCACCACGCGGCGCGCCTTCGGGCGCGAAATCAAGGCCTTCTCGCCGCATGTGGTGATGACCTGGATGAACCGCGCGAACCGGCTCTGCCCGGGCCGCGTCAGCGGCCGTGAATTCACCCACGTCGCCCGCTTGGGCGGCTATTACGATCTCAAATATTACCGTTCCTGCGATCATCTGATCGGCAATACCGAAGGCATCGTACGTTACCTGCGGGATAATGATTGGCCGGCCGAGCGCAGCCACTACATCCCCAACTTCGTCGCCGCCGAGCCGGCGCCGGCGGTGCCGCGCGGAGATTTGCAGACACCCGAGGGCGCGCCGCTGGTGCTGGCGCTCGGCCGCCTGCACGTCAACAAGGCGTTTGACCTGCTGCTGCGCGCCATCGCCGAAGTGCCCGATGCCTATTGCTGGATCGCCGGCGAAGGACCGCTCGCGGACGAGCTGCAAGCGCTCGCCGGCAGTCTCGGCGTTGCCGGGCGGGTGCGCTTTCTCGGCTGGCGCGAGGATGTCGCGGCGCTGTTGGCGGCGGCCGATATGCTGGTCTGTCCGTCGCGCATCGAGCCGTTGGGAAATGTCGTGATCGAGGCGTGGGCGCATGGCGCGCCGGTGGTGGTCGCCGCCGCCGCCGGACCGATGAGCCTGGTCACGCCCGGCGAGACCGGGCTGCTGGTGCCGCTTGAGGACGCAGCGGCGCTGGCCACCTCGATGCGCACTTTGATCGACAACCCGGCGCTCGCCGCGAGACTGGCCGAGGCCGGGCGCGCGGCCTACGCCGAATCCTACACCGAAGCGGCAATCACCCGCCGCTACCTCGATTTTTTCGACGCGGTGCGCGGCTGATGTGCGGCATCGCCGGTCTGATGACACTCGACGGCAATGATGCGGACCAGGAAAGGGTCGGGCGCATGGGCGATGCGTTGGCCCACCGCGGACCCGACGGGCGCGGCGCCTATGCGGCGCGGGATGTCGCATTGGCGCATACGCGCCTCTCGATCATCGATCTCGAGACCGGCGGCCAGCCGCTCGATGATGGCGTTGGCGCGGCGCTCATCGCCAACGGCGAAATTTATAATTACGTCGAGCTGCGCGCGCGCCACGCTGAGCTCGATTTCGCCACGCACTCGGACAACGAGGTGCCACTCAGGCTCTATCCCGGCGCCGGCGCCGACGTCGCGCGCGAACTGCGCGGCATGTATGCGCTGGCCCTGCATGACCGGCGTGAGAACAGCCTTTTATTGGCGCGCGATGCGTTCGGCATCAAGCCGCTTTATTATGCCGAGGGGGCGTTCGGCCTGGCCTTCGCGTCGGAGCCGAGGGCGCTGATCGCCGGCGGCTTCGCCGGCACCGGGGATCTCTCGCCAACGGCGCGCATCGAATTGCTGAGCATGCAGTTCACCACCGGGCGCGACACGATTTACCGCGATATCAAACGGGTGCTGCCGGGCGAGACCATTCAGGTGCGCGCCGGGCGCGTGGTGGAGCGGCGCCATATAACGGCGCTGCCGCGCGCACCGGCGGCGCCATTGCAAAACGAAGACGAAGCCCTCAAACGCCTCGACGCGGCGCTGATGGACAGCGTGATGGTGCATCAGCGTTCCGACGTGCCTTACGGCATGTTTCTCTCGGGCGGCATCGACAGTTCGGCCCTGCTCGCCGCCATGGCGCGCCTCAACGACAAGCCGGTGCGCGCTTTCACCGCCGGTTTCTCAAGCGACGGTGCGCATGACGAACGCGCCCATGCCCGTGCGGTGGCGCGCGCGGCGGGCGCCGAACATGTCGAAGTCGAATTCGGCGAAAAGGATTTTCTCGGCCTGTTGCCGCGCGTCGCGGCGGCGCTCGACGATCCGGTCGCCGATTACGCCACCCTGCCGACCTACAAGCTCGGCCAGACGGCGGCGCAGGAACTGAAAGTGGTGCTGTGCGGCGAAGGCGGCGATGAATTGTTCGCCGGTTACGGCCGCTACCGCAGCGCCACGCGGCCATGGTGGCGCGGCGGCGCCAAGGCGATGCGGGCGCGCTCGGCGCTGGAACGGCTCGGCCTGTTGCGTGAGCCGGCGCTGGGCTGGCGCGATGGCGTGGCGGCGGCCGAACATCTGGCCCGTGGCGCCGATCTCACACCTCTACAACAAGTGCAGGCGGTGGACTGCGCCGAATGGCTGCCCAACGACCTTTTGATCAAGATCGACCGCTGCCTGATGGCGCATGGCGTTGAGGGCCGCACTCCCCTCCTCGACCGCGCTGTGGCGGAGGTCGCCTTCGCGCTGCCGGACGGCCTTAAAGTGCGCGGGCGGCTCGGCAAATGGCTGCTCCGGAAATGGCTGGCATCCAGGCTTCCCGAAGCCCGCGCCTTCGAGCATAAGCGCGGCTTCACGGTGCCCGTCGGTACCTGGATCAGCCGCCATGGCGCGACGCTCGGGCCGCTCGTCGCCAACCAGCCGGGCGTCGCGGAAATGTGTCCGCCGGATCGCGTGCGCGGCATATTTACGCGGGGCGGCAAGCACCGGAAATTCGCCGCCTGGATTCTGCTATTCTACGCCCTCTGGCACCAAATCCATGTTCTCGGCCATGCAAGCGAAGGCGATGTGTTCGACTGTTTGTCGGCTTAAGTCTTTCATTGCGGCGTTTCTGATAATTCTCGCTGTCGGTGCCGGTGGCGCCGCCGCTGCCAGGCGGCTTGCCGATTCGACCAGCTCCTATCTCGCCGCGCATGCCGAGGACGCCATCGGTTGGCAGCCCTGGGACGGCGAAGCGCTGGCCGCGGCCGATCGGGATGACAAGCTGATTTTCCTCACCCTCGGCTATGCTTCCTGTCATTGGTGCCATGTGCTGGCGCGCACCACCTTGAAAGATGCCGGCATCATCGAGGCGCTCGGGCGGGATTATGTCAGCATCCTCGTCGACCGCGAGGAGCGCCCCGATCTCGACCGCCATTTCAGCGACGTCATGCTGGCGATGACGGGGCGAAGCGGCTACCCGGCGCTGTTTATCCTGACGCCGAACGGCGTGCCGATATTCGCCTCCGGCTATCTCACCGCCGCCGCCGAGCGCGGCAACCCGGGTCTCCTCGAGGTGCTGCACGGCATCGCCGGCGCCTGGCGCGACGAGCGCGACGCCATCATTGCCGATGCGCAGACCAACCGCACCTGGCTGCTCGACAATGCGGCGCACCAATCTACCGGCCCGGCCGAGGACGCCGGGTTCGATGCCCGTGAAGATGCCGCCCGCCAATGGTCGCGCGCCTTTGACGGTGATTATGGCGGCTTCGGCAGCGAGCCGAAGTTCCTTCACCCCGAATTGCTGGCGTTCCTGCTCGACGAGGGCGTGCGCGGCGGCGACGCGGCGCTGCTGGAGAAAGTTTACCTCAGCCTCGACCAGATGGCGGCGGGCGGCGTGCGCGATCAGCTCGGCGGCGCCTTTCACCGCTACGTCGTCGACCGCTACTGGCAGGTGCCGAATTTCGAAATCATGCTGAACGAAGATGCCTGGATGGCGCAGCTTTATCTCGGCGCCTATCAGGCCTCGGCGCGGCCGCGCTACGCCGCCGTGGCGGGCGGCATTCTCGACGATCTGCTGCGCCGCATGCGCCTGCCCGGCGGCGCTTTCGCCGCCTCCCTCGACGCCGAGAGCGCTGGCGAGGAAGGCAATTATTACACCTGGACCGAGGCTGAAATCCGCGCCGCGCTCGGCGCCGGGCCGGCGGCCGGTTTTGGCGCCGCCTATTTGGACGCGGCGGCGGGTCTGGTGCGCGGGCGCAGCGTGCTGCGCCTGTTGGCGGCGCCCGAAACCCTGATCGCAAGCGAGGCGGAATTTGCGGCGGAGCGCGAGGCGCTCAGGCAGGCGCGGACCCAGGGCGAGGCGCCGAAGCGCGACGACAAAATTTTGACGCCGTGGAACGCCGTCACCCTGATGGCCCTGGCCAAGGCCTATCAGATTTTGAACGAAGAAAAACCTGACGGCGGCCGAGGCCATTCTCGGCCAATTGATGCCGGCCTATCCCGATATCGCCGGGCTCACGCATAGCCGCTGCGGCGCCAGGCAATCACCCGCCGCCTTCCTCGATGATTACGCCTTTCCCGCGCTCGCCCTCTTGCACCTGTTCGAGGCGGATTTCGACGTGACGCGGCTTGACGCAGCGCGCGCCCTCATGGCGGCGGCGCTGGAGAAATTCCAGGTCGAGGTCGGCATGCCGTTGCAACTGACGCAACTGCATGGCCCGGCGGGAATTCAGGCTCCCATGGTGCTGGCCGAAGACGGCGCGCCCTCGGCCAACGCGGCGGCGCTGGAGGCGCTCTATCGCCTGGCGCTGTTCGGCGCCGGCGGTAATTTCGAAGCGCAGGCAATTGCCATCTCGGCCAATTTGCGCGGCTACCTGGAAAGGAATGCAGCTTACGCCACCGGGCTTCTGCGCGCGCTCGGCTACGCGCCCGGCGAGGCGCGCGAGATCATCATCGTTGGAGACGGTGCGGGCGCCGATACGCGGGCGCTGCTCAGCGAGGTTTACGCGCGGCCGCTGCGCGGCACGGTCGTCGCCGTGGTCGCGCCCGACGCGCCGAGCGAAAACACACGCTGGCCGCTGCTCATCGGCCGGCCGCTCCTCGCCACGCGCGCCACCGCTTACGTGTGCAAAAACCGCATGTGCGATTTTCCGGTCGACCACCCGGCGGATTTGGCGGCGCAGCTGGATGCGCTGCTCTTGGAGACGGATGGGTCAAATATTGAGTGAAGCCTTGTTGCCCCCTTGATTGCGGCGCGGCGGCATGTTTCGGTGCGAAAAAACATGGGGAAGCCCGAACATGCAGGACCTGACGCCGGACAGGGCGAGTCTGGATTCCATCGAAATCGCCAGCCGCGACGAAATATCATCGCTGCAGCTCAAGCAGCTCAAATGGTCGCTCCGCCACGCTTACGACAACGTCCCGCATTACCGGGAAAAGTTTGACACCGCCGGCATCGCGCCGGGCGATCTCAGCGAGCTCTCGGACCTCGCCAATTTTCCCTTTATGGTCAAGGACGATTTGCGCCGCAACTATCCCTTCGCCATGTTCGCCGTGCCGCGCCAACAGGTGATCCGCATTCATGCCTCAAGCGGCACCACCGGCAGCCCGACGGTGGTCGGCTATACCAAAAACGATATCGACAATTGGGCGCTGCTGATGGCGCGCTCGATCCGCGCCGCCGGCGGCAAGCCCGGCGAAATCGTCCATGTCGCCTATGGCTACGGTCTGTTTACCGGCGGGTTGGGCGCGCATTACGGCGCCGAGCGCCTGGGCTGCACGGTGATTCCCGTATCCGGCGGCGCCACCCAGCGCCAGGTGCAGCTGATCGAGGATTTCAAGCCGGATATCATCATGGCGACGCCGTCCTACGCCTTGACCCTGGCCGATGAGTTCGGGCGCCTCGGCCTCGATGCGCGCGACACGGCACTCAAGGTCGGGTTGCACGGCGCCGAGCCGTGGAGCCAGGGGGTGCGCGAGGAAATCGAGCGGCGCTTCGATATGCATGCTATCGATCTCTATGGCCTGTCCGAGGTGATGGGCCCCGGCGTGAGTTGCGAATGCGTTGAAACCAAGGACGGCCTGCATTTCTGGGAGGATCATTTTTACCCCGAGATCATCGACCCGGAGAGCGGCGCGGTGCTCGGCGACGGCGAACGCGGCGAGCTGGTGATCACCTCGCTCACCAAGGAAGCGCAGCCGATCATCCGCTACCGGACCAGGGACCTGACCCGTCTCCTGCCCGGCACCGCGCGCTCGATGCGGCGCATGGAAAAGGTGACGGGGCGTTCCGACGATATGATGATCATTCGCGGCGTCAACGTGTTCCCGTCGCAAATCGAAGTCGAAATCCTCAAGGACCAGCGTCTCACGCCGCATTATTTGTGCGAGCTTGCCAAGCAAGGTCAGCTCGACAGCCTCACGGTCATGGTCGAGGCGCGCCCCGAAATCAGCCGGCAAGACAAAGACGCGGCGCAGGAACTGTTGGCGCAAAACATCAAAACCTATATCGGCGTCAGCGTCACCGTGCGCGTCGGCGAGGCCGGCAGCGTCGAGCGCTCAATGGGCAAGGCCCAGCGCATCAAGGATCTGAGGCCTAAGAACTAAACAATCTCACAATCCGAGATAGGCCTGCTTGACTCGTTCATTGTCGATCAGCTCCTGGCCGCTTCCCTGCAACACCACCTGGCCGGCTTCCAGCACATAGGCGCGCTCGGCGATGGCGAGCGCCAAATAGGCGTTTTGCTCGACCAGGAAGATGGTGATGCCGTCGGCGCGCAGGCGATCGATGATGCCGAACACGCCGTCGACTAGCTTCGGCGCCAACCCCATGCTGGGTTCGTCGAGCAACAGGATCTTCGGTTTCGCCATCAGCGCGCGCGACATCGCCAACATTTGCTGTTGACCGCCGGAAAGATTGCCGGCCGCCTCGCGGCGCCGGTCGCGCAGCATCGGAAACAGCTCCAGCACATGTTCCAATGTTTCGCCGCCTTCCTCTTTGGGCCGGGTATAGGCGCCGAGCATCAAATTATCCTCGACCGACATCGGTCCGAACATCTGGCGCCCTTCCGGTACCTGCACGATGCCGCGCCGCACGCGGGCATGCGCCGAGGCGTTGGTGATATCCTGTCCTGAGAAGCGCACCACCCCGGCTGAGAGTTTTTCGATTCCCGAAACGGCGTTCAAGAGGGTCGTCTTGCCGGCCCCGTTGGCGCCGACGAGGGCCACCAGCTCACCCTCATCGACGCATACCGAGACGTCGTGCAGCGCCTGGATGCGGCCATAGTGAAAAGACAGATTTTCGCATTCCAGCAGCATTTTCCGACCTATTGCCTTAGCGCGCTTTCGCCCAGATAGGCGGCCACGACATCCGGGTTGTGGCGAATCTCACCTGCCGTGCCCTCGGCCAGCTTGCGGCCGCTTTCGAGCACCAGAATATGGTCCGACACGCCCATCACCAGGCGCATGTCATGCTCGACCAGAATGACCGTAACGCCACTCTCGGCGATCTTCTGGATGAGCCCGTCGATGGCCCGGGTCTCGGATGGATTCAAGCCGGCGGCGGGCTCGTCGAGCAGCATCAGTCTCGACTTGGTCGCCAGGGCGCGGGCAATTTCAAGGCGCTTCAGCGCGCCGTACGGCATCGCCGAGGCATGGGCGTCGGTAAAGTCATCGAGATTGACGAACGCCATCAAGCGGCGCGCTTCCTCGGCAAGCTCACGCTCGCGGCGGATGATCGTCGGCAGGCGAAACAGCGACGGCAGAAAGCGATGGTCGGAATGGAGATGCATGCCGGCCATGACGTTTTCAAGCGCGCTCATGTTGAGAAATACCTGAAGGTTCTGGAAGGTGCGCGATATGCCGCGTTTGGCCAAATCATGCGGCTGCATGGCGGTCACGTCCTGGCCGTCGAGGATGACGCGCCCGCGGTCGGCGCGGTAGATGCCGGTGATCAGGTTAAAGAGCGTCGTCTTGCCGGCGCCGTTGGGCCCGATGATGGAATGGATGGCGCCCGGATTGACGGCAAAGCTCAAGCCCTCGATCACCTGATTGGCGCCGAAAGCCTTGGACATATCCTCGACCTGCAACAGGGTCATGATCGGCGCCACCAGGGCAGTTTCGCCATCGTCGGCACCAGGCCTTTGCGCATGAAGATCATGACCAGCATCATGATCAACCCCAGCATCATCATTTCGTAATCGTGAAAGACGGTCAGCAGCTGGGGCAGAATGGTCAGGATCGCGGCGCCGATCAGGGCGCCGTAGACGGACGCCAAGCCGCCCAGCACCACCATCGCCACCAATTCCAGCGAGTGGAATAGATTGGCCTCGCCGGGGGTGATGAAGCCGGTGTAAAAGGCGAAGATGCTGCCCGCCAGGCTCGCCAATACGGCCGATGTTACGAACACCAGGACCTTGAAACGAACCACGTTGATGCCCGCCGCCGCGGCCGCGACTTCCGAGCCGTGCAGTGCGCGCAACGCGCGGCCGACCGGCGAATCGATCAGGTTGAGGGCGAGCCATACCGTCACCAGCAGCAGCGCGCCGACGATCCAATACCATGTGCGGTCGCCGTAAGGCTGCCAGCCGAGCAGCGAAAACGAGTCGACCGGCATGCCGTCCGGCCCGCCGGTCAGGCCGACCTCCTGATTGAGGACGATGGCGATGATGATGCCGAGGCCGAGAGTCCCCATCGCCAGATAGTGGCCCTTGAGGCGCATGATCGGCCGCGCCACGGCAAAGGCGAGAACGCCGACCAGCAGCGCCGCCAGCAGCAGCGCCGCCAGCGGCGGCACGCCATGGTTCGAACTCAGTATGGCCGCGACATAGGCGCCGAGGCCGAAAAATCCGGCATGGCCGAGGCTGATCTGCCCGGCATAGCCGATCAACAGGTTGAGGCCGATGCAAACGATGGCGTTGAGGCCGATAAGGATGGCGACATTGAAGAAATAGGTGTTGGGAAAGGTCAGCGGCAGCAGCGCGATGACCAGCGCCAGCGCCACCAGGCCGCCGCGACGCGAGGAGTTCCAGGCCCTCAAACCCGTTCGGTCCGGCGTTTGCCGAACAATCCGCTCGGCAGGAAAAACAGCACCAGCAGGATGATCAGGAAGGCCACCGCGTCTTTGTAGGCGGACGAAATATATCCCGCCGTCATCGCCTCGCTGATGCCGAGCAACAACCCGCCCATGATGGCGCCGAACGGATTGCCCATGCCGCCGAGGATGGCGGCGCAAAATCCCTTCAGCCCGAGCATCACGCCGACGCCGGAATAGGTCAGCGAAATAGGCGCGATAAAAATCCCGCCGACCCCG
>PVBE011628680.1_pt1 | contig 22242 bp, 17 predicted proteins | sample 1631181 | NCBI WGS metagenome assembly PVBE01 (sample SAMN08397723, study PRJNA350692) | Marine metagenome, whole genome shotgun sequencing project. | isolation source: water | place: Pacific Ocean | collected 2012-04 | reverse complement strand
TACAGCGCAGAAAGGAGGTGAAGGCTCAAACGATCGATAGGCGAAGACTTCATAACCGGACCCTCAGGCAGCTCACCCAAGCTCTTCCACACCTCTGATCTCTCGGGTCCCAAACTGTCCCATTTGTGCTGGTTGCCAACACATCTGAGTTAGGCTGGAGTCGCGTCCGTCGCCTACGGGTAGGCTTCCCGGACAACTGGGGATAAATAATCGAAGGACCCCAGACGCATCCCCAGGGCAGCGAGACACAGAGGTTCTTTTGGTGTTAGGTTATACACTATCTCAAAGCACCAGGGGTAAGGGGCGAAGGTCCATGGACAGAGGAACGGCACGGTGAAGAAGCCCCGGCGTCAAATAGGCATGGTTATCGACCTTAACAAGTGCATTGGCTGTCAGACCTGCTCAATCGCCTGCAAAAGGCTATGGACCGGTGGAGCAGGGCAGGAGCGCATGTGGTGGAACAAGGTCAACACCATGCCCGGAGAGGGCTCGCCGCGAGGCTGGGACGGCATGGGAGGCGGTTTCGATAGCGGCCAATCCTTCATGGGTTTGCGCTTGGGACCGGGAAAACCACGTCCATCGCGACTTCCTGAGGATGAGGAGTTCGGTACGTATGTGGAACTCCCGGCCGGTGAGGAAGTCGCCCGCTCCGGCGAAGGCCGGCGCACCACCGCCCCCGAGGCACGTCCCCCTTGGATGTACAACTGGGATGAGGACCGGGGGGCCGGAGAGCACCCCAACTCCTTCTTCTTCTACCTCGCCCGGCTGTGCAACCACTGCGACAAACCGGCCTGCCTCGAGGCATGCCCCAGGGATGCCATCTACAAGAGGGATGAGGACGGAATCGTCCTCATCAACGAGGACAAGTGTGAGGGGTATCGTTTTTGCCTGGAGGCCTGCCCCTACAAGGTCATATATTTCAACCCCCAGGAGAATGTGGCGCAGAAATGCATCGGCTGCTATCCGCGCGTCGAGGTGGGAGTGGCGCCGGCCTGTGCCCGGCATTGCCCGGCCAGGGCGCGCTTCTACGGCTACGTGGACGATCCGGAAAGCACCGTGTACAAGCTGAGGGAGTGGAAAGTGGCGCTCCCGCTGCAGCCCAAGTTCGGCACCGGACCCAATGTGTTCTACATTCCAGTCTTATCCTCGTCCCGCCTGGACGATGCGGGGCGGCCAACGGGTGAGCCCAGAATACCCCTGGACTATCTGAAGAGCCTCTTCGGAGACGATGTGGAGGGAGCGCTCAATACGCTGAGAGAAGAGCGGCAGAAGATGAGGAACGGCGGCAGCTCACCCCTTATGGACATTCTCATCGGCTGGAGATGGCCGGATGACTTCTTCGCTCCCTTCGTAAAGGCCCCCGACGAGGCAAAGTCCCCTCGCAAGGAGGTGACCGGTGAAGCAGCAGCAGGGTGAAAGGGCGTGGGAGCAGAAGTATCGAGACATCTGGTCCTGGGACCGCACGGCCAGGGTAACCCATCCCCAAGACTGCTATCCCGGCAACTGCTCCTTTGTGGCTTATATCAGAGACGGCAAAGTTGTCCGGGAAGAGCAGACGGGGAGATACCCCGTCGTGGACCCTTCCACACCCGACTGGAATCCCCGGGGTTGCAACAAGGGCTGCATGTACTCCGCTGTGACCTACGGGAAGGAGCGGGTCCTTCAGCCCATGAAACAGATGGGCGCCCGCGGGTCCGGGGAGTGGAAGCCCATCTCCTGGGAAGAGGCCTATCGGGAGATCGCCGATGCCCTCGTGGATGAGATGATAGAGACCCCGCAGTCCATCGTGTTGGAAACACCCGCTCAGGGTGGGAGCTTCCAGGCAAGGGCGCCCATCGTACAGCTTATCAACGCGCTCGGCGGTTGCGCCCTGGATGCGGTGGGGGAGTTCAGCGACATCAGCATCGGCCAATACATGACCTTCGGCAAGTACCACCATGCGGGCACTCAGGACACGTTGTTCAAGGCGGGGCTGAACCTGGTGTGGCACATGAACCCCGTGTACACCCGCATTCCAGGCTACCATTTCCTCAGCGAGAACAAGTACAAAGGTGGCGAGTTGGTGGTCATAGCCCCGGACTACAGCCCCTCTTGTGTCCACGCCGATCAGTACGTGCCGATCCGCGCGGGTACCGACGCGGCTCTAGCCTTGGGGATGTGCAGGGTGATTCTGGAGAAGGGGCTTGAAGACCGGGAGTTCATCAAGACTCAGACCGACCTACCCTTGCTGGTTCGAGATGATACAAGCCGGTTCCTGCGAGAGTCGGATATCGAGGATGGCGCAAGCGACGAGATTTTCTACATCTGGGACACCCACGGCTCCCTCGTCAAAGCTCCTCAAGATACCCTGGACCTGGGCGCCCTTGAGCCCGACCTCGATGCCGGCCACGACGTGAACCTGAAAGACGGGACGCGAGTCGGGGTGAAGACCGTCTTCGCCCTGCTCGTAGAAAGTCTGCGCGACGACTTCCCCCCGGAGAAGGTGCAGGAGATCACCGGGCTGCATCCTGACGTTGTCGAGGAGTTGGCGAAGAAGGTGGCCACCCGGCCCACCAACATCCTGGCCGGGCTCAACACCCCTAAAGTTTTCCACGGGGACTTGATAGAGCGCTCCATGTGCCTCCTGCTCGCTCTGACCGGAAACTGGGGCCGGCCCGGCAGCGGCATCGGGAGTTGGGGTGTCATACCCGATCCGGGTGTGCCCTTTGGTGGAGGGGGCGGGAGTTCCGAGGGCCTGGCCCGCCGCATCATAAACAAAGCAAACCCGACGGCGGAAGAACTCTCTATACGCTCCAACATGATCCAGGCAAAGCTGTACTCCCCCACGGTGCCGCCATTCTTCTTCTGGTACTATCACTGCGGCTACAAGAAGGTCTGGGACGCCATGCCCGCTGAGGAGATGGGCCTGCCACGCAAGGTGTCCGACTACGTGGATGAGGCGCTCCGGGCCGGGTGGTGGGAGGGCTTCGTCAGACCCGGCCCATCCGTGGAGCCCAGGGTCCTGTTCGTTATGGGCAACAACCCCTTGCGCCGGTTGCGTGGCGGCACCAGGACGCTGCTCAAGGAGCTGTGGCCGAAGCTGCGCAAGGTTATTACCGTTGACTTCCGGTGGAGCACCACGGCGCTCTATTCAGACATCGTGCTGCCGGCGGCCTTCTTCTACGAAAAGGAGCAGTTCCATACGCTTACGTCCAGCGAGGTCCGCTTCTGGGCCTACGGGCAGAAGGCCATCGACCCGGTCGGGGACTCTCGTAGCGAGTGGAAAATTGCCAACGGATTGGCCCGAACGATAGCGCAGCGGGCCAGTGAAAGGGGGCTGGACGAGTACCGGGTTCCACACGGGGTCACCCCGGAGAGGTGCAAGGCGGTGTTGGGCCGCGCCCTCTCCATCCCCGACGCGCTCCGCCCCATCCTCGGGGTGCTCCGCCGCTTCAATGAAATCCCGGATCTGCTGACAATGAACGGCAAATACTCCGAGGATGATGTGGAAGAGGCGTTGAAGGACATGGTGGAACGGTGTAAGGACGCGGGAATTTTCGAAGGGGAGGAGAGCCTCGAAAAGATACGGGAGCGCGGCTTCGTGAAGTATAACGGGCTGGGCACCACTGCCCAGGCGCGGAACATCGCCACCGAGGTTCATCCCGACTCCGCCGTCACCTCTCTGCTGCTGCATACCCGAGACCATGTCCCATACCCTACGATCACCGGCCGGGCCCAGTTCTACATCGACCATCCCTGGTTCTTGGAGTCCGGCGAGGCCCTCCCCACGCATAAGGCCCCCCCACGGCAGGGCGGGAACTACTCCTTCCGGATGGACGGCGGGCACCTGCGCTGGAGCATCCATGCCTCGACGGCGACCAACGAACTCATGGCCCAGACCCATAGAGGTGAGCCCTTTATTTTCGTCAACGAGATGGACGCTCAGCACAAGGGAGTGGCCGACGGGGACCGCATCAGAGTGTTCAACGACTTTGGGGACTTCATCGTTCAGGCAAAGTTGAGCGCCCTGCCGGCGCGGGGCCAACTCATCATGTACCACGCATGGGACCCCCATCAATACACCGGGTGGCGAAGCTACGACCACATCATTCCCGGTCAGATCAAACCGTTGCACCTGGCGGGCGGGTACGGCCACCTCAATTACTGGGTGTCCAACTGGCAGCCGCAGCAGGTGGACCGGCACATCAGTGTTGACTTCGAGAAGGTGAAATGAGGGCCGCCAAGGTATCCTCGCTGACCCCGAGTGACGCCTCACCGGACTCGGACCTATGGTCGCGCGTACCGGCATACGGGCTGAAACTGAGCCCGGCGCCGGTAGCTACAGTGGATACATCACCCTACATCCGCCGGGCGTTTCGAAATGTCGACGCTGGGGCCGCCGGCTCGGCGGCCATTGGCTCCGTAAATGTACAGGCGGTGTGCGACGGCAGGCTCCTCAACTTTCGCCTGGAGTGGGAGGACCCCACGGAGGACGCTCACGCCGGCGGCACCACCAGCTTCCCGGATGGGGCGGCCGTCATGTTTCCGGTAAAGCCCGGCGCCTCGGTTATGACCATGGGCTCCCCCGAGGCGCCGGTCAACATGTGGCTTTGGCAAGCGGGCAGAGAGGCCCCCTTCGACGTCTTGAGCCGGGGCATTGGCAGTACCACGCGGCGCGACCCATCGGCGAGCGGGCTTTCCGGCAAAGGTGTGTACACCGGGGGGAGGTGGAGGGTCGTGATGAGCCGAGGGCTCAAGGGGGATGGGATCGAGTTTGTGAACCTGGCGGGAAGGCGCGTGCTGACTGTTTCTTTCGCGGTGTGGGAGGGCGGCGGCAGGGAGCGGGGCCCTCTGAAGGCCTTCTCGGGCGAATTTCAGGACCTCACATTGGGGATATAAGGGGAAACGTAGAGGAGACGTAGGCAGCAATGGGACTCGATCTCAACTATCCGGGCGTATACCAGTATTGGGGGCCATTATGGGCGCTGATCACCCTCCTGGTGTTCGTTCAGATCCCCACTGCGCTTACCCTGTTCTCCCAGGATACGAGCTATTCTGCCCTCCTAACCCTCCCCTTCAGAATGTTGGCCTCCCGATGGGGAAGGGATGTCATGACTTTGACTCACGTCGGGTCCGGAGCGCTCATCCTGCTGCTCGGCCTTGCCTGCATCGCTTTGTGGTTCCAGCAGAAGTTGAACTCGGGCATCCCCCTCTCGCAACTCCTCCTCGATAGAGGTTGGACAGTTCTGGCGTGGCCCATCATCGCCCTAACCATCGCGACAATAGCCCTGGCCGTGAGCGGAGTGTCTCTCTACGCCAACGTCCGGCCGGGCACCCGTCTGCCCGTCTGGCGTTTCGACTACGTGCTGTCGAAAAAGATACACCGGCTTTCCTTCATCATCATGCTGGCGGTCCTGGTATATCACCTGTTTCTAACCCCCAGGGTCTCGGGGATGTGGCTCTCCTGGCTCTCCGATCCGGGCCTCTTCGGACTGATCGTGTTGCTGGTGTTGGTCGTCTTGGGAGTGGCGGTGATTCACGGGGCGTTCATGGGGCTGGAGTGGGTCACGCACAGTATGTTCAGAAAGACCCTTGCCCGCTCCGTCGCGCCCGCGTCTCTGGTGGGAGTCATCGGTCTGACCGGACTTGCGGTCGCGGCGTCGGTTGAGCCTGTGCCTGTAGGTTGGGTTGGTGCGGTGGGGCTTGGCGTCGTCCTCCTCATGTTGGCCTTGACCATGGCTTTCGCGTTCGCGTACCGGCAAAAGTGACCGCCATCGCAAATGCAGCCCTCTACGGGTGAAATAGAGCTATCGTAATGCGCCGAGTCCAATGCGAGGAGGGGCTGGACAAAAAGGCGCAATCGTTGTACAAGGTCGACAAAGATCCAGTCAAAGGAGATCCGATGATGGCTAGTGACCCCGTATGCGGCATGGAGGTAGACGAGGAGAGCGCGGCCAGGGATGAGGTGCAATCTTCGGGAGTGACCGTTTACTTTTGCTCCCCGAAGTGCCAGGAAGCCTTTCGACAAGATCCCGAGAGGTATATAGAGGAGGAACTGACCTACGATCCGCGTATGTTCCTCGGGGATATGTAGCCGGAAAACGGCCGGCCAAGCTGTTGAGTTACTCCAACAACCAGGAGGGGTAAGGATGACCAGCGAGGGGTCTGTACAAACGGATCAGCGGGAGGCAGTAGTTGGCAAGCTGCGAGCCCTTCACTCCGGCGAGGAGACGGTCTACACCGGCTGCCGCATCAACTGCGGTGCGAGTCAATGCATATTGAAGGTACGCGTCAACGACGGGGTGGTTACCGCTATCGAGCCCGACGACCACTACAATCCCGGAGTGGGCCGGGAGGACGCTGTACTAACCGACGAGGACTTAATCAAGAACCGGCTGCAGCTCCGCGGCTGTCCCATGGCCTGGACGTGGCACAAACTTGCCTACTCGCCAGAGCGCATCTTGTATCCAATGAAGAGGGTGGAAGGGTCCAAGAGAGGAGAGGGGCGATTGGAGCGCATCTCCTGGGACGAGGCGCTGGACCTGGTGGCCAACAAGATGAAGGAGACCGTGGAAAAGTATGGCCCCTACTCGATCATAACGCCCTATGCCCCGAACGCCCGCATGGAGCGCCTCTACGGGCTGTGGGGGGCCGGAGTCGAGGGGTGGGGCTGGTGCTCCATGGACCCCGAACGCCTGGCGATACACCTCATGTCCGGCGTCCCGGGATGGTCCTACGCCGCGGGCGCGTCCAACGACATGGGGTCTATCTTGATGAATACCAAGATGGTGGTCCTGTGGGGGTTTGAGCCCACCATCACCCATTTCGGTCCGGGTCACCAACTGGCTTACTTCATCCGCATGGCCAGGGAGCGGGGCATCCCCGTTATCTGTATCGATCCCCGCTACACGGTGGCCGCCGAGGTCCTGGCCGACCAGTGGATCCCCATCAAACCCGGCACCGATACCGCCATGATGCTGGCGGTGGCGCACGTCCTTATCACCGAGGACCTGTACAACAAAGAGTATGTCGAGAAGTTCGTGGACCCCAAAGGCTTCCAAGAGTGGAAGACCTACATCCTGGGCGAGGAAGACGGCGAGGAGAAGACGCCTGAGTGGGCTGAGGAGATCTGCGCCGTGCCCGCTGACACCATTAGAGAATTCGCTCGCCTCTACGGCTCGATGAAGCCGACCTGGCTCTGGAAGGGGTGGGGCGTAGCCCGAAAGAGCCGGGGAGAAAACACCGCTCGGGCAGCAGCGGCCCTTCAGGCGATCATGGGCAACTGGGGCGTGGCCGGCGGCTCCGTTCCGTTGATGCTTGGGTCCCGCCCCAAGCCGCCGGTCATGATGCCGTATGGTGATATCCCCCGGCGCATGGTGCCCAAGATGTACCGCAGCCACAAGTGGGCTCAGATGGTACTCCAACTGGATAAGGTTCACAGTGGTGAAATGAGCGTGGAGGAGTACAAGGGGCTCATCGGTTGGAGAGCCCCGGCCTCGCTGAGGGTGGAGGGACGCCACGTTAGCCTGGGTGGCAACGCAGGGTATACCGAGGTGACCTCAACCGGCGGGGATAACGACGACACGATTCTGCCCAACCCCAAGATGCTCATGTGGGGGACTTATTACGGCCCGGGCACCAACACCCTCAACAACAACGCAGAAGGGACAAACCTGCAGTTGGAGGCGTTGGAGCGCATGGAGTATGTGGTCTGGGCGGGAACTCAGATGGCCCCCATGGCTCGCTATGCGGACGTGGTTTTTCCCCTTGCCGAGATGACGCTGGAAACCCGTTACATCGGCGGCAACAGCGGATACGGATCAATCACCAACATCACCTGGCTCCCTGGAGTCGTTAAGCCGCTGGGAGAGTCCCGGCCCGATGACTGGGTGTACTCGGAGCTGGCCCGGCGACTGGGCATCGGAGAGGAGTACAACCGCTACTACGATGGAGACAACTGGGACGAAGCTTGGGAGCGCTACCTTGAAGATGAGTACCGGACCTGCGCCGAGGGGTTGGTGAAGCAGGGAGTCAAGGCTCCCACGTGGGAGGAGTTCAAGAAGATTGGCTTGATCAACGTTAACGAGCACTACGATGAGCCGTGGCACGGTTACACGTCGTTCACGGAAGAGGGAAAACCCCTGCTCACCCGGAGCGGCAAGATCGAGCTGCACAGTGACGTAATCGCCGATGAGACCCAGCGAGGTAAGCTGCACATCGACGGCTCCCGGCGCATCATCGATTCACTACCCAATGACTGGCGAGACTTGCCACCCATTCCGGCGTTTCAGAAGATGTACCGGGGAATGGACCACGCTGACATCAACCGGTTCCCTCTCATGCTCTTGACCTCCTACTCTCGCTATCGTAACCACAGCACTTTTTGGAACGTTCCTCTGCTGCGGGGCGACTGCTACCGCCATGCCATGTGGATAAATGCCGCCGACGCCAAGGCCAGGGGGATCCGGGACGGGGACCAGGTCAGGATCTCCAACGATCATGGCGTGGCGATTCTCCCGGCTTACGTCACGTCGCGCATCATGCCGGGCATAACCGCCATTCACCACGGAGGGTGGTACGAACCGGACGAGAATGGCGTGGATAGGGGCGCCACTCCGAACGTCTTCCTGGGCGACTCCGAGAGCCCCGTGACCGCGCCCCATGTCACCAACCTGGTACAGATCGAGAAATACACAGGGAGGTAGTCACATGGCTCAGTACGGCTTCTTTTTCGACCAGAGCCGGTGCACCGGCTGCCACGCCTGTTCCATCGCCTGCAAGGGGTGGTACGACATTGCACCCGGGCCCTTGAAGTACATGCGGGTGTTCCAGTGGGAGCAGGGGACCTTTCCCAACCTCCGTCTCGGCTTCCTCGCCGTGAACTGCTACCACTGCGAGAATCCTGTGTGCCTGCGTGAGTGCCCCCAGGGCGCCATCTTCAAGGAGGACCGTTACGGCGCCGTCCTGATCGACCAGGAGCGCTGCCAGGCGGAAAGTGTATGCCAGAGGGAGTGCTGGGAGGCGTGTCCCTACGGCTCCATTGTGTTTGCCAGCGACGATTCCGGAGAGAAGGCGCATAACTGTACGATGTGCATCGACCGCCTCGAGGAGGGTCAAACCCCCATCTGCGTTCTGTCTTGCTCCCTCAGGGCCCTGGAATTCGGCCCCATCGAGGAGCTGCGAGGCAAGTACGGCAGCCTCAACACCCTGGACGAGTTGCCCAGCGGAGAGACCACCGGGCCTTCGGTGGTATTCAAGCCCCGCGATGGCAAGAAACAGCTTATCCCCTGGGATGCGGAGCGAGCCCTTGACCTCTGGCAAAATCGAGGACCCCTCGCGCCATCCGACCTGCCTCCTATCTTCACCTCTAGGGATGACGTGGTGAGCCCGTCCACGGGCCTTCGGGGCCGAGACCGGTTGAACCTCAAGCCTCGCACGGCGGAGGAACTCATGGAGGCCACCCGCAACGATGAGTAGCCCTCGGGCCGGGTGGTAGATCCGGAAAGGTCTTCGTCACGGCACCTCCCGCGGACCGGTGAAATAACACCGGCAGCTAGGAGACGCCCGAGCCAACGTAAACCCGGGGCGCTGCATTGAGCAGATCCAGACTGCTGGACCTGATCCTCGAATCCGGGAACAACGTCCATCCCTCGGGGTTCCTGCATACGGGTTTTGCCTCAAACCCCTTCAAAACTGAATTGTTTTGGGGCAACTGCCTTCTCTGCCCCAAAGGTCCACCGTATCGGGGCAACTCCAAAACGTAGACGCCGGCTCAACTTCCGGACCGCCCTCCAGCCGGGCCGTCCTTTAGATAGTAGTTTGCTTCGATCGAGTATAATTGGCCGACAATCAGGTCAGGCGCGAAGAAGAGACTAACGTTGAGTCCAATAACCGGGCAATGGAGTCAAGGACGCAACACTCGATGCTGGTATGACCCGTGGCTCCTTACTATGGAGGAACAACCGTGAACTTCCGACGTTTCCTATCCAAGCTCATTTCACCCGGGGCTTCCGCGGGCGGCCAGAGCGGATCGGAACACCCCACTGACGCGGGCCCCGAGCATCAGGATGGTGCATCCACCGAAGATGACAGAGGGGATAGCCAGGACGATAGGGGCATAACTGACCTGATCGCCGCGCTCGACGATGCGATCCGGTTGAATCCTCAAGATGCAGTGGCCCATTTCCGCAGGGGAGTTGCTTATAGAAGCCTGTGCCAGCTCGACCGGGCTCTTCAAGACCTCAACGAGGCCATTCGAATCGACCCCATTCTCGCACCAGCTTACTACCATAGGGGTGATGTCTACGCGGTTGCCGGCCAAATGGAAGCCGCTATTCAAAATTACGACATCTCCATAGACCTTTACCCCAAATACGCACCAGCCTATGCTGACCGGGGCTCCGCCCACGATGACCTCGGTGAATACCAGCAAGCCGTCGAGGACTTTACCGAGGCGATTTGTCTGGATCCGACGTCTGCCGAAACCTTCTACGACCGTGCCGTCTCCTATTCAAGGCAAGGCCAGTTCGACCGGTCCATTCCAGACTATGATGAAGCGATTCGTTTAGACCTCACATATACCATGGCGTACGGCAACCGGGGTGCGGCTTACGCTTCATTGGGCGAATACCAGCGGGCGGTCGAAAACTTGGACGAAGCGATTCGTCTAGATGACCGATACCCTTTGGCCTACGCGAACCGGGCCCTAGCCAACGCTCAATTGGGCAATGATGACCGGATCGAGCAAGACCTTGAGAAGGCCGTTGACTTGGGATTCGACCGCTCGACTCTGGGAGAGGGGATCCAGGCAATCAAGGATGCCCGCTAGCCGCAACGGCGCGAAAGACAAGGCCCTTTGCCGGGGTTCTAGGAGCAGGGTTCTCGCCGGCTACCTGTCGAATCTCCGCGTCTACCTCAGACAGCCCCATCGGCCTGGAGTTGGTCCAACTCTCCAGGGGTGAGACCACCGATGCCGCATAGAATCTCCCGGTTGTGCTCTCCCAAGAGAGGAGGGGTGCGGGCCGGGGTACTGACGCAGCCGACCAGGTGGATCGGAGTGTTGACCATGCGGAAGGAGCCGCCCAGGCCGTCACCCGTGCGGACGAACATGTTTCTGGCTTCCAGGTGAGGGCAGCGGTCCAGATCAGCCTGGTCCTGCACCACGCCCATGGAAAAGCCGAGACCATTCAGTTTCTCCGCCACTTCCCATTTTGAGCGGTGCCGGGACCAGGCCTCGATGGTGGGGATAATCTGATCGAAGTAGAACTCGCCGCTGACACCATCGCAGAGGTAGCGGGGGTCCTGGCTCAACTCATCTCTGCCGATGAGCCGCCACAACGCGGCCCATTTCTCCTCCCCCCCGGTGCCGGAAAGCGCCGCAAATCCGTCATTGGCCTCCAGCTTGGTCGCTTGGGAGATCGCCCGGCCTTGCTCCCCCTTGTGAGAGCGGCCGGTTACGTAGCCAGTGGCCTGGTATTTGGGCACGGATTCGGTGGTGTGCGCCACCAAGCAATCGTACATGGCCATGTCCACGTGTTGCCCCAGGCCGGTCTTGCGCCGCGTCTCCAGGGCCAGCACAATCCCCAGGGCGGTCCACAACCCCGGGACCGTGTCTCCGATGGGCTCGCCGACCATTTGAGGCGGAGCGTCCGGAGGGCCGGTGACCTGCATTAAGCCGCCCATCCCCTGGACGGCCCCGTTGTTGGCCAGCCATTGGGAGTAAGGACCCCTTAATCCCTCGCCGTCGCCGTACCCAGTGATACTGGCGTAGACCAGCCTTGGGTTAAGCAGGCGGAGGTCATCGAACCCCAGGCCCAAGCGGCGCAGCGCGCCCGGGCCCCAGTTCTCCAGCAGGACGTCGGCCTCCCGCACCATATTTTGAAAGACTTGCTTGCACCGGGGGACCCGGAGGTCCAGCGTTACACTCTTCTTGTTCCGGTTGACGGCCAGAAAGGGGGCGCTAACGCGCCGCCCGTCGGATTTCTCGATAATAGGCTCGGTGCCGCGGCGGCGGTCACCGCCATTGGGGCGCTCGATCTTGATTACCTCAGCCCCCATATCGGCCAGGATCATGGAACAGAAGGGCCCGGCCAAGATATGGGTGGCGTCAAGGACCCGGGTACCCTCCAGAGGCAGGGGTAGTTTTTCGTCGCAAGCAGCCATTACGTCGCCCCTTAGTTCGACCGCCCCGGTTTCTGCAACCTCGGCCCAGCGTCGACGAACCGGGCGGCGTTCCGCAGGCAAATGGAGGCAGCGTCAATCAGAATTTATACAGATAACCTTCCGCCGTGGTTCGAAAGCTCACCACGGACGGAGTCCCCCTCTCATCACTTCGGCAAGCTCGGAGCAGGCCCTGAGCCTGCCGAAGGATCAGAAGGGAGCACTTGCGGGTTTCTCGGATAGGCCCCCACCTTGCGATTGGCGTCGCCGGCAGGGCCGCCCAGGGCCAGCGTCCCTCAAATAAGCTATTTTGTAATGGAGGCGAAGCCTACCACCACCTTGGCTTGCCGCTGGTTCTCCCCCCACACCTCCATCTCCAGGCGGGTCTTGTCACCTTCCTGGACTTTTTCAATGACCTTCGCGCCGGTCGTGATAGTATCCCCTGCCAGCAGAACGCCGACGTAATGCGTGTCCAGCTTGCCCCCGGTAAACCAGTCCATGCCGAAGAAATTGACCAGCATTTCCTCCAAGCAGGCAAACATCTGGGGTCCCGCGACTATGGGAGCGGGGCGGCCCAGCCTTTTCGCCACTTCGACGCTGGTGTGCTGGTTTACCTCGTCATGGCCGTACTTGTTCAACCCGGGCCAGCCGGAGAAAAGGCGCATGTGCCCGAGGCTCATGGGCCAGGACAGGCTCGGAAGTTCAAAACCTACTTCAATGTCTGCAATATTCGCTACGCCGGTGGTCATTACACTCCTCCTTTGGACCGTTGGGTAGTTATTCATTCCGAACGGCCGTCTAGCGATACTGGACCTTTTGGCCGGCGGGCAGGGCGCACTGGAGGTGCCTGATCACCATTACCTCGTCGCCGCCTTCATCCCGTACGGTAAATTCCCACACCGTATAATACTTGCCCCGCTTTTCGTATTTCTCCGTGAGCTTTCCCCTGGCGCTGATCTTGGTGCCCACCTTCACCGGCTTCTTGTATTCCACCGCGGTGCCGGCATTTACGTTACCGCCGGGAGCGCTGATGCGAATGGTCCTCATTCCCATGCCCACCGTTCGCAAAACCGCCGGCGGCACGATGGGCTCTCCCAAAGGGGAGCCGTAGCGGTACCAGTCGTCGTTGGGGGTATCCAGGGCATGGGCATACCACAGAACGGTCTCGCGGCTGAGCACCTCCTCAATGGGCTCCGTCTCGATACCCACGGGACAGTCTTCGAAAGTATATTCTTGCCTCATGTGTACGTCCTCCTGAGATGTTAGCCTTTTGGTGGAGAGCCTCCCGGGTAAAGTGGCGGTTGTTTCGGCAGCATCGGTCACCTCCGGTGGACCCAGGTGCTACCCGTGGCCGCGGGCGTTACCCCCGCCTTCCGCAGCCGGTCCGCCCGCGCCGCCAGCCCCACGGCGCCACGCGGTGCGCTGATGGCGCTAATATGATCCCCCCCCATCATGTTGTCAATCCCGCTGGCACCGAACTCGGTCTCATCAGGCCGTCAGACTGTGAGCCATGTTCCATTAACTCCTCTTTCAGCAACCCTTCGCTCCCCCAGCCGGCGATCCTGGGCTGTCATTTGAGACAGAAGAGGCTGACCGGAAGAACTTGCAGTCACAACTGGGGTGGACCCGGAAATTCGGACAGGTCGATAAGCGCGAGTCCCCCATCTAAGAACAGGCTGGTTGCACTAGTGGAATGGGACGGGCCCGGTCATGATGGCGACCCAGCAGTTATCGTCATCCGCAAAGGTCGTCCACGCTTCCACCCAACGCTGCGCCATCCCCGGATTGCTGAAATCAGGCGATCCGGACGGTTGAGAGTGATGATCGCAATTCTTCCGTCGTCTATGGTCTCGTACAATAGCTCCTCGTGCGGCCGACCGGCCGGTGGCGTCCTGACGACAGGCTCCGACATTCCTGCACCCACTCCAATACCCGCGGACACTACCTCCTGCTCTCTTGAGATGGAGACGACAACGTTCCACCGACAGAATCGCTGAACACTTAACCCTGACATTCTTCCTGAACAACGACATGCGCCTTCTGTGGCAATGCCGCCAGGCGTCCCCCTTTTGGAGCGGTACTCGCCGCCTATCGTAACTGAAGTCCCAGTTCTCGCCCGTAGATCACGAACCTCTCGGGGGTCTTCACCCCTCAATTGTGTCCCATTTTCGCTGACGGCCTACACCGCACCCGCCCCGAGGAATCCGAAAAGGTGACAGCATCGCCGATGCTGGCCAACGCCTGGGCAAGCTGGTCCGTCGCCTGGTACAGCTCAGCGTTCTCCACGGCCGGTGCGATCTGGTCCGCCAGCCGCCTCAGGATGGACTGCTCTCGGGGCCCGTAGGTGTTGACCTGGCAACAGTGCAGAGATATGGTGCCGATGGTCGTCCCCGCTGAGACCAGCGGCAGCATGATACGGGAGCGCAACCCCATCTCGAGCAGTTCCTGATCTACGGGGAACTCGGCGCGGGCCGCCAGGTTTTCCGAGATCGATGCCTCTCCCGCCGCCATCGTCTGTTCGGGTACGTTGCCCTGGAGGGCTATCACATCTCCAGCTCGGCGTCCCGGTTGGACCACGCCAAGAAGGTACTTGACCGTAAAGGTTCCGGCCTCGCGGTCGATCAGATTGATGCAAATGCGGTCGAAGCCCACCAGCTTTTTCACCTCGGAGGCGAACTTCTCGTACACCTGGTCGATGTCCAAGGTGGAGGTGACAATGTGGGCCACCTCGTCCACCACCGCCTTTTCTTCGGCGCTGATCCGGAGTTCCTGGTACAGCCGGGCGTTCTCCATCGTACGGGCCTCAACCCGCGATTCCAGTTCGTCGTGAGCTTCATGCACTGCGTCGTAAAGCCGGGCGTTCTCCACCGCCGGGGCGATCTGATCCGCCAGCCGTTCCAGGAGGGCTTGCTCCCGTAGTCCAAAGCTGCCGACCTTACAACAATGGACGCTCAAAATGCCCGTGACCCGGCCCTTGCTGAACAGAGGTACCGCGAGGCTGGAGCGCAGGCCGGCCCGGAGGCGGTGGGGATCCAATTTGAAGGTCTGACTGGGCATGATGTCCTCGCGGAGCAAGGGCCGCCCCGTCCGCATCACCCACTCCGTGACACTTCCCTGGAGGGTCTTGTGAGGGACGCGCGCAATGGACTGAGTCGATTCGCCCTCGTAGAGTATCCCGAACACGAAGGCGTCCACGAAGACACCCGCATCATGGTCTATCACGTTGACGTTGATCCGATCGAAGCCCACCAGCTTCTTCAATTCGGCAGCGAATTGTTCGTACACCTGGCGGATGTCCAGGGTGGAAGTTACGATGCGCGCCACTTCGTCGACAACGGCCTTTTCCTCGGTGCTGGCCCGAAGTTGCTGGTACAGCCGGGCATTCTCCACCGCCGGAGCGATCTGGTCCGCCAGCCGCTCCAGAATGGCCTGCTCGCTTGGGCCGTAGGTGCCCACGCTCCGGCTGTGCACGGTCAAGCTTCCCACAACGCAGCCCTTGCTGGTCAAGGGCGCCGCAAGCATCGATTTCAGGCCCGTACGGAGGCGCAGATCGTCACCACATAGGCCGTCACTAACCTTGATCTCCTTCCGCAGGAAGGTTCGGCCCGTCCTCAAAACCTGTTCCACCACGGTCCCCGCGATGGGCATGCCGACTCCGATTTCGCGGCCTTCCCATTTGACCCCGGACATGTACAAATTTGTCAAAGTTGCGGTTTCGACATCTACAACATTTATGGTAATCCGGTCGAAGGATACCAACTTCTTCACTTCGGCGGCGAACTCCTCGTAAACCTGGTCGATGTCCAGGGTCGAGGAGACGATACGCGCTATCTCATCGACAACGGCCCTTTCCTTGGTGCTGGCCTGAAGTTCCTGGTAGATCTTGGCATTCTCCGCAGTGCGAGCTTCTACCCTAGATTCCAGATCGTCGTGAGCTTGTTGCAGCGACACGTGCAGCCGGGCGTTTTCCAGCGCCGGGGCGATCTGACTCGCCAGCCGCTCCAGGATATCCTGTTCCGTTGGACCGTAGGCGCCCACCCTGACACTGTGCACCGTCAGGGTGCCCATGGTCCGGCCCTTGTTGAATAGGGGCACCGCAAGACTGGAACGCAGACCCGCCCAGAGACGGGCCTGGTCACCTGAGTAACCCTCACCGGTCCGCAGGTCTTCGCACACAACGGGCTGGCCAGTCCGGAGCACCCGCTCCGCCCCTGTTCCTTCGAGAGCCACCTGGGCGGAGACGCCGGATCCTTCGACAGCAATCCCGGACAAATACTGTGCGGTGATAATGCCGGCATCAGGATCGACATCATTGATGACAATTCGGTCGAAGTCCACCAGTTTTTTCACTTCGGCGGCGAACATCTCGTACACCTGGCCGATGTCGAGAGTCGAGCCGACAATGCGGCCGATGGCGGCGATCACCTCATTCTCGTGGGCCAGTCGCCGCGCCGATTCCTCGCACTCCTTCTGGGCCCCTTCCGCTGCCTTCAGGCCGGTGACATCGCTGCCGTAAACATGGCCGATGCCAAGCTCAGGCACGCCTTGGATCACAAATTGAAAATGCCGCTCACCCACCCGGGCCTCACTCGACACAATCAGACCATCCCGGATGCACCGGTCCAGGTCCAGGTCCGCGGTGCCGGCAACAAGAGATGCCAGCGGTGCGTGCCGGTTCGCTCCCTCGCCCAGAAAATCGACGGCAGCGGGGTTGGCGGAGAGGACCAGGCCATCGGGATCAAAGCTCAGCACGGGAGCTGGGCTTAGCTGAGGAAAGAGGGCCAGCTCTCGGATCCGGTGCTCCAGCCGGTCCTCGGCCCATTTGCGCTCGGTGACATCGCGAATCAACACCATGTACGCCAGTTGCCCTTCCCGTTCGATTGGATCGGCGCGCATTCCTGCTACGCCTGGGCGCCCGTCGTGGCGCGTGATGTCTATCTCCGCCGTGCTGCCCGGCGCCAGCGCGGACCTCCACAACTCACCGATCCCTTGCCTTTCCCTCACGTCCACCATGGCCTTCGCCGCCCGGTTGGCCAACCGCACGGTACCGCTCCTGTCCACCACGAGGACTCCGTTGGGATTCTCTTCAATGATGTTGGAGAAACTCGGCTGATTGAACTCCAGGGACTGACCCCACCTCCGGCGCTCCGCCTCTCCTTGATCCAGTGTCCTGGCGTGCAGCGCGACCACGGCCACCAACGCGGCGACGGTGGCCCAGACGCTGACTCCCGCCCCCAGGGCGGCGCTAGAGAACCCTGCTTGGGCGCCCAGGAAATCGATCCCGCCAAGCACGACCGGAACCGCGATGACCGCGACCAGCAGGCGCCGCGCCATCAGGCTGCCGGGGCGGTCTCCGGCGAGGAATGGAATCAACCCGCTGGCGCGGCGGGCCAGCAGAGCGCCAACAAGCAGCAACAGGAAGGAGAGCGCCGTGGGCAACGCCATCCCTGAGTACGAATCGATCCCGTAGAGGCCCGCGACGCTGTAGAGGTAGCCCGTGAGAGGCACCAGGCACACCAAGCCGCCGGTGAGAATGATGATCTGGGCCGGCCGCAGACCCAGCCGTGTCTCCGCGTCCAGAAGCAGGAGCCCGAAGCCAACCAGGACGAAGGACAGTGCGGTATGGGGCGATAAACGACCGGGTATGGAAGAGACCAGGGTTCCCACCGGGTCCCCGAATAACAGCTGGTCGAATCCCGGGTCCCGGCCGGACACGTACTCGACGAGCGTAAGCAAACCCAGCAGGGCAACAGCGAGCGCGCCCGTTTGCCCGGCGCGGCGCTGGAGCCGCTGGAGATGGGACTGCGGGTGCTCTACTCGCATCAGCCATATGGACACGGCGGCAACCAGGAGACCCAAAGCCGTGTTCGGCATTATCCTGGGCAAGCCGGGGATGATGCTCTTCACTCCTTCAATGTCGAGGGCCCAGCCGTAGAGCACCAGGCTCGCCCCGAGGATGACGGCGGCGCTCGCGGCCCACAGAAAGACGTTGACGGAGGAGCCGAGGCAAGCCTCTCCAGCGAACAAGAACAAGGGCCGGGCTGGAAATGAAGAAGAAGAGCCTTGGCCTGGCGGCCCCGGGAATCCAGATGGCCTCCGTAGTTCCATTGTCGGGTCCTCCTCGTCTTCCACCGGCGGTTTGTGGGGCCTCGGTTCGCTCGTCGGACACATTCGTTCCCGGCTGGGTGGTAGCTATATTCGTGCCGGCAGCCGGCAAACCGGCGAGTTCCGATCCGTGGCTGTGGCCACCGCAATCTTGAGCCCGGACTGATCAGGGAGGACCGTGAACCCTCAATCTATGGGTCTCTCCGGAAGTTGCCATGCTTGCCGGTGGGGAATAACGGCGACTACGCGCATTGAGAACTTTTCGAAGACCTCCGGATGGGTAAGAACGGGCTTAACCGAACCTCCACCAGCCTGAAGCCCTTGGTCTTGGGAGGTGATTCCCATTGTTACCCCCCGCCGTATGCAGGATCTAGGGGCCGAGGCGCATCTGGCTCAGTTCCCGGTTAGCCCTCCTGCACGGTCGGGTCCGATACTCCCAGGTTCGAGCGAAGCGCCCATAGACCCGGTGCGTCAGATGGGTCTTTGGCAGTCTTCAGCACTGCCCTCGTGACCTGTACGGTGAATCCGTCGCGGTTGCGCTGGAGGGTCAGCCGGGCGCCTTCTTCCGCAGCCAGGATGAAGGTGATGGGGGTTTCGTGGATATTCCGGCCCATGGTACCGGCCATGTCGTACAGGAGACAGGTCCTGTTGGCGTAAGGGCAATGGGGCCACCGGATGTCATGCGTCCCGCCCAATGGTTCGGGGGCGGGCAGCGCACCGCTTGCCCTTCCGGACGGTCGCATCGCGGCACGGTTTTTCGGCTTGGAAGGCCTGGCCTTCCCGCCCATGGTCTCAACCAAAGACATGGAGCGCCGTGATTCCTGCGACATCGCTCCCACCTTGTTTCGGATCTAGGAGCCTAATCGGGGTGGCGGCCCGTTCTTGACTTACCGGCGTTGTCGTGGGGAGCTTCGCGCGTCCAGGGGTTACGGGTCAGCTGGGTCTGAAGGCAAGCCGGGGCCGCCCGTTCCCTAGCACCCAACAGCAATTCGCCTACAACATCGACGGTACAATGTGATTGAGGCACTAAGCAGGGTGCCTGTACCCGAGCAGGCGGGTGGTGTTCCCTAAATGGGGCGCTTCGGATCGCTTTGGAATTCGGGCACGGGTTGCCGGCGGAATCTTCGCCAAAGCTCCGTTGGCCGCAGGCCAAGCCTAGCTTTTCGCCTGGACCATTCTTCCATGTGGGGGGACCGGGTCATTCCGTGACTCTCGCCGTAGCCGGTTCCGCCCTCGGCGGGAGATAATCGCCGGGCCCGCTATCGGGCGGAGGCGTGCACTTCTGGGGGGTCCGCCTTTCAGCCGGGGAGCTTGGCCTTGGGTAGGTTCCAAGGGAATCCACCACGATGTTGCCGCTTGGTCCACGTTTCCTCTGCCATCCTGTCCTTTCGGCCCCCGGCCGCGAGCTGAGCCGAGGTTGGCGGCCGAGCGCCCTTCTCGGGAACCCTGGGAAACCGAAAGCGAGCCAGGGGGACGATCCCGGCGGGAGGGGCATAGCAACCAGCCACAAGGCTATCGTCGAGCCTGATGGGGTCCACCCCACCGTGGGCGAACGTGGCCCCCAACCAACCGGCGTGGCGGCAAGGCCCCTGGGAAAGCCTGGGGATCATCAAGACCTACGGCTGATCGATACGTGTCGCATTCTTAGCTGAACGCGGAAAGTTCAACCAGTTCAGCACTCTTGTGGTCTGGACTCAACTCCATGATGGCTACTTGGCCTAGGCGTCGCATCTGTTTCGGGAGACTCGGGCTCCCGGGGTTCACCATCAGAATTCCCTGGCATTCCTCAATCGTGGCGTAGTGCGTATGGCCGAATATCACGATATCGACAACGGCACCAAATACAGTCTCGAGAGCCGCGGACAAATCGGCGTCCGGGGAGAAATGCTTGGATAATGGAGTGTGCTCCGTGATTTCATGCTCCATCCCAGGGACCCACAAATCATGGATCAAGCCTATCGAGTGTCCTTCGAGTTGCAGGACTCTGAATTTGTCCACCACGCGAGAATCTTCCTTGAAGAGACCGCCGGCCCCCAACTCAACGGCGTACACCGGTGCTATTGTTTCCAACCAGTCCAGGCAGGCGGGGATGTAGATATCCCCGGCATGGAGAATCACGTCCACCCCTCGAAATGCCACGGCAACCTCCGGTGGCGGTTCCCTCCCGACGCTGGGATTATGCGTGTCCGATATGACTCCCACTTTCACGGTTCGTACTCCCTTTATCCAATCAGGCAATCAGGCAAGATGAGTTGGCACTGGCGTGCCCAATTCTACACCCAAGAAATGACCGCGTTAGAGCTATCCCTTCTCAATGTAGTGGACCCAATCGTCTAGACAGGACTTGGGCCAAATTGAGCGGGAGCCCTGCTGTCCCGCCACAGTTTACCACTGCTCTTCCGGGTGAGCACCGTCTCTCTGGGGTTGTCCCGATGATTCTGCCGAAGCCGGTGGAACGCCCCACCGGATCGTGGCTACTCTGGCAAGGCAATTGCCTTTCGCCCTGGCCTATAACCAGGGCAACTTGATGAGAGTGGAGCCATTGTGTGAAACGGATAGCAGTTGACGCGCTACGGATACCGTTCTATAGTTTCGAGGCGTCCCAGAGCGTCATTTACCGGGGGGAGTTGGTTCGATCTGGGAAATCCAGGCGGAAAGGAGGAATTGAGTGGATGTAATTGAGGCCATTCAATCGAGGAAAAGCATCAGGGGATTCAAGCCCGATCCTGTTCCGAGAAAGGTACTGAAAGAAATCATAGAAGTTGCTTGCCGTGCCCCATCTTCATTGAACGCCCAGCCTTGGGAATGCACTGTCGTTGCCGGCGAGGTGATCGCGAAAATCAAGCAGGCCAGCATGGAGCAGTTTACCTCCGGGGTAGCTCCTCACCCGGACCTATCCTGGCACGAAAGACTGACCGGTAGGTACAGGGAGCGCCAGGTAGCTTTGGGGATTCAACTCTTTCAACTGATGGGCATTGCAAGAGAGGACACAGAGAAGAAGGTCGAGTGGACCAAGAAAGGATTCCGATTCTTCGACGCACCAGCCGCCATCATTCTTTCAATAGACGAATCGATGCGTGACGTGGCTCAGTTCGACATCGGCACCATCACCCAAACTATTGCTCTCGCCGCAATGCACTATGAACTGGGCACCTGTATCCAGGGACAAGGACTGATGTATCCGGATGTAATCAGAAAGTTCACCGGAATCCCTGAATGCAAACGGCTCAGCATTAATCTAGCCATTGGCTATCCCGACTGGGATTATCCGGCTAACAACGTGCAGAGCGAGCGTGAGCCGATCGAGATCACCACGACCTGGTGCGGCATATGATGACCGTGGAGAACGACTCACGCTTCTGACCAGTGCCCGGCGAACCGCCACCCGGCCGGAGTTGCGCTCTATTTCTTAAAGCAGGGGATCCGGGGTCAAGCGAGCCCACAGACCCGCCTGATGGCGGAAACCAGCTCATCGCTTATTCTGGCTTTTTCCATGAATAGCGAGGCGCCGGCGTGCTCGGCTGCCGGGCGGCCCTCCGCGCGGGCGTAGAGGGCGCTGATGAGAATCACCTTGACGCCCGGTATCTCCTGCTTCATAAGCCTGGTGGCCTCAATGCCATCCATCACGGGCATGGAAACGTCCATGACCACAACCTCAGGGCTGCTGCTGCGGGCAAGCTCCAGCCCCTCCAGTCCATCGCGGGCTTCACCGACCACGGCTAACTCACCCCCAGATTCCAGCAAGCGGCGTAGCTGTCTGCGGAAAGCGCCGTGGTCGTCAACCAGGAGGACCCGTGTTGGCAGTTTGCCCCTGCTGTAGACCGTCAGCGATAATGGGACACATTGGGGTGTAAGAAAACCCGAGAAAGTGGAAGTGGCGTGAGCTCCTGGAATGAAGGTACATTACTTCCAGAAAGGAGCAAATGTGTTCCAGTCAGAAAACATTAAGGCCAATGCAGCAGAAGCTCGGACCGAGGAGACCCGCTCCTTCGTTCGCAC
>PVBE011283183.1_pt1 | contig 22242 bp, 21 predicted proteins | sample 1631181 | NCBI WGS metagenome assembly PVBE01 (sample SAMN08397723, study PRJNA350692) | Marine metagenome, whole genome shotgun sequencing project. | isolation source: water | place: Pacific Ocean | collected 2012-04 | reverse complement strand
CCTTGTTGTGTTGGCTGCCTAACCCCTTCTGGGGGGACACTGGCTGGTGGGGAGTTTGACTGGGGCGGTCGCCTCCTAAATTGTAACGGAGGCGCGCGAAGGTTCTCTCAGCCTGATTGGAAACCAGGCGCAGAGTGCCATGGCATAAGAGAGCTTAACTGCGAGACTGACAGGTCGAGCAGGTACGAAAGTAGGTCTTAGTGATCCGGCGGATTCCACGTGGAAGGGCCGTCGCTTATCAGATAAAAGGTACTCCGGGGATAACAGGCTGATCTCCCCCAAGAGTCCATATCGACGGGGAGGTTTGGCACCTCGATGTCGGCTCATCGCATCCTGGGGCTGAAAGCGGTCCCAAGGGTTGGTCTGTTCGCCCATTAAAGCGGTACGTGAGCTGGGTTTAGACCGTCGTGAGACAGGTCGGTCCCTATCTGTCGTGGGTGTAGAAGAGTTGAGGAGAGCTGTCCTTAGTACGAGAGGATTAGGATGGACGTACCTCTGGTGTTCCTGTTGTCCTGCTCAGGGCAGTGCAGGGTAGCTAAGTACGGATCGGATAAGCGCTGAAAGCATCTAAGTGCGAAGCCGACTCCAAAAAGAGCTCTTCCTTGAGACACCTCAGAGACTATGAGGTTGATAGGCCGGAGGTGTAAGCGCGGTGACGTGTTTAGCTGACCGGTACTAACCAGTCGAACGGCTTGACCTTCCTTTGTTCTTCGATCGCTCGCCTTGAGTGTTCGATCGCGGAATGAAGGGCCCTGAGAGGCCCCGAGCAGATCTTGGCCCGACTTACATCCACTCGTATACGTCGCGCCGCTCTAGAGCGGGCGCGCAAGGATATTCCCGGTGCCCATACCTGGCTGGCTACACCCGTTACCATACCGACCACGGTCGTTAAGCAGCTGGGGCCGATGATAGTGCAATTGTGTGAAAGTAGGTTAGTGCCGGGTCCATACGTAGGGCCGGTTTGCCGCAAGGTGAGCCGGCCCGTCTTCGTGTACGCATGCGGGCGCCGAGTGAGGCTGGGGGGGCGCGTTTCGTTGCGGGGGCGGAGGGCGGGCGCGCGAGCTAGACCCTACGGATCACGCCAACCACGACGCCGCGGATCTGAAGGCGGTCACGAATCAACGGGGGGTAGGCGGGGTTAGCCGGCTGGAGACGGTAGTGACCGTTCTCCTTGTAGTAGCGTTTCAGAGTTGCCTCATTCTCATCGATGATGGCGACGACGGTCTCGCCGTTGCGAGCGGTGGAGCGTCGCTCGACGATGACAAAGTCATTGTCGAGGATGTGGTCCTCTTGCATTGAGTCGCCCTTGACCTTCAAGAGGTAGTGGTCGGGGCCATGGGGGATGAGCTCGGAGAGGTCGAGGGTCTCTCGAGCTTCGATGGCTTCGATCGGTTGTCCGGCGGCGATGGTGCCGACGAGCGGCATGGAGTCGTTGCGAGCGGGAACGCCGCGGGCTTGCGGGGTGTCAGGATCGTGGAGCACTTGGATACCGCGAGCGCGGGCGCGAAGACGGAAGATCGCACCCTTGCGTTCGAGGTGGCCGAGGTGCTCGTGGACGGTGATCTTGGAGACGCCGAAGTCCTTTGCGATCTCCTCGAGGGTGGGGGAGATGGAGTGTTCTAGCCGGTAGTCGCTGATGAACCGTAGGACGGCTAACTGCTTGCCTGTGAGGAGGATTGTGCTCATTGCTCGTGCTCATTGCTCGGAGAGGGTGAGGACACCCGACCAGTCGCGCGAATGGGGTAGGTGAGCCGGGCCTCCCGCACGCAGATCCGCGAGGCCAGCGGAAGTGCGTCGTGCTTGACAGATCAGGAGGGCGATTCGCCCGGCGTCAGTAGGACGGTTGGCTGGCGGCGCAGGTTCCGTCGCAATGGACTCGGTGTGGCTGGGGGCTCCGGGATGATCATCCCGCTGCTGGCCGGCCGCGCACTGGGAGCCGACACAGCTCACGTGGCGAAGCACGCGATGAGTAGATAGCCCACGATGGACACCAGCAGTGCCGCTGTTCTCGCGGCGGCGGCCAGGCGGCCGGTGGCGGCGATGAGTGCCCTCAGTTGAATGCCGCGACGATCTGCGGGGACCCCCATGGGGAGTCCTGGGGCGCCTGCAAAAAGCCGGACGGGTGGGGCCGGGTGACCGGCCCCACCCCCGGCAGCTGCAGAGAGAATGCTGGCAGAGTCAGCACGGCGGCTCGAAACGTGGGCGAGACAGCCTGCGGAGGCCGCCACGGTGGCTCCTGTGCCGGGCTGGCTGTCAGGGTCGCTCGGGGAGAAAGCGAGCAAACCCTGCGAAAGAAGGTGCGAGGGCTTTCGACCTCGCGTCCGAAGGGACCTCAGCTGTTTGCGTCCTTGCCGCCGTACCATCACACCCTCCCCTGGGCTTTGTTAGGTAAATGGAAGGTTAGGGGAATGGAAGGGTATTGCAAGGCCTCTTGCTGGAGAGATTCTCGCCGGATCGGGCGTCAGGGCTGTTTCGCGCAGGAGGGGAGTCGCGCCGTCCTGAGGCCTCGCTACCGTGCGCACGCAAAGATGGCTTGCGTGACATGAGACAGTCCGAGCAGGTCCTCCACCTCGGGCCAGGGGATGGCGCTCGCTACTTGCTCCCGTTCCGACCACGGCAGCTGCCGGCGCTGGGCTGGCCGCTGGTGATCGTTGGGGCCGGGGCGGCGGGGGCGGCGGCGGCGCTGGCCGCGGCGGGGGCGGGCCGCGAGGTGCTGGTGCTGCGCAAGCCGCCTCCCTCGGAGTCGAACACGCGAGTCGCCCAAGGGGGAATCGCGGCGGCGGTCGGTGCCCAGGACAGTGTCGAAGAGCATGCTCGGGACACAATCGCGGTCGGCTGTGGCTTGGCCGATCCTTTGGTCGTGAAGTTCATCATCGGGCAGGGGCCCGAGGTTGCGGCGTGGCTCGAAGCGCTAGGAGTGCGTTTCGATCAGAGGGAGCGTAGCCTCGAGCTGGGCCGCGAAGGCGGTCATGCCAAGTCCCGGGTGCTGAGCTCGGGCGGTGATTCGACGGGTCGGGAGATCCAGGGCAGGCTCGACGCGGCACTGGAGGCGGACCCGCGCATCACCGTGCGCGACGACCTGCGTGCGGTCGACCTGCTGGTAGCGGGGAATCGATGTGTCGGTCTCATTGCCGTTGACCCGCACGGGCAGCTCCTGACCGTCAACGCGGGTGCCTGTGTGCTGGCCACGGGTGCGGTCGGTCAGATCTTCCGCGAGACGACGAACCCTGCCGTCGCGACTGGTGACGGGATCGCCATGGGTTTCCGCGCCGGTGTCGAGTTGCAGGACCTTGAGTTCGTGCAGTTCCATCCGACGACCCTCTACATTGCCGGAGCCGCGCGCGTGCTGATCAGCGAGGCCGTGCGCGGTGCGGGTGCCAAGCTGGTGGACCGCGATCGGCAGCTCGTGATGGCCGGTCGGCATCCATCGGGTGACCTCGCGCCGCGCGACGTCGTGTCGCGGGCCATCCTCGATTGCATGGTCGAGACCGGGGACACCCACGTGTACCTCGATGCCAGCGGTGTGCCCAACGTGGTCGATTCGTTTCCGCGCATCGCCAGCACGTGCGCCGCGTTCGGCATCGACATCGCCAAGGACCCGATCCCGGTTCGCCCTGGCGCGCACTACATGATTGGCGGCATCCGCACCGACCTTGAGGCGCGCACCAGTCTCGAGGGTCTGTTTGCCTGCGGGGAAGTCGCGGCGACGGGATTGCACGGCGCCAACCGCCTCGCTTCCAACTCTCTGCTCGAGGCGATCGTCCTGGGCCGGGTTGCGGGCAGCAACGCTGCCGAGGTCGCGAGCTATCCCGACGCCTCCGCGCTGGGTTCTCTCGATGACGATCCAACGGCAAGCGATTGTCCGGGGGCGACCGCCGAGGCCATCCTCAACCTCGACGACATGCTCTACTCGCTCAAGAGTTTGATGTGGCGGCAGGTCGGCCTCCTGCGCGAGCGCTTCGCCCTGGATGACGCCCAGGACAAGATCCGGTTCTGGCAGCGCGTGCTGCTGTCGCGTCCAGCGCCAGCGGCAAAGTTCGTGGATATCGCCAACATGCTCGCCGTGGGTCGGCTCGTTTGCCTGGCGGCGCATAGCCGTGAGGAGAGTCGCGGCACCCACTATCGAAGCGACTTCCCGGACACGGATGAGGCGCAAGCCCGACACCTGGTCCTGCGGAGAGCCAGCGAGTAGCTAGTGAGTAGCCAGTGAGCGACGCCCCCGAACTCGGTGACCTCGGCAGCCTGCCATCGACCGCGACGGCAGTGCTGTTCGCGGTGCTACGCCAAGGGCCCACGGACGTTGCGCGCCTCGACGAACTGGCCAGCCTCTGTGGCACTGCCGGCATCGAGCCGGTCGATCGACTCGTGCAGGTGCGGCATGCGCCGAGTCCGTCCGGCTACCTCGGCCGCGGCAAGGTCGTGGAACTGGCCGAATGTGTGCGTGAAAGCGGCACCACCCTGGCCGTCTGTGACGAGGAGCTCTCGCCAGTGCAGGGGCGCGTGCTCGAGCAGGCGCTCGAGGTGCGCGTGATCGACCGTAGCGAGTTGATCCTCGCCATCTTCGCTGCCCGAGCGCACTCGGCGCAGGCGAGGCTCCAGGTCGAGCTCGCGCAACGGCGCTACCAGCTTCCGCGGCTCAAACGGTTATGGACGCACCTCGACCGTGAACGTGGCGGTAAGGGCTTCCTCGGCGGTATGGGCGAGAAGCAAATCGACGTCGATCGTCGCCTCCTGTCCGAACGCATCAGGTCGCTACGCCGGAGGCTCGACGACATCGAGGCGCGGCGGCAGCGCGAGGTCGAGTCCCGCTCGAAGGAGTTCCTCGTGTCGTTGGTCGGCTACACCAACGCCGGCAAGTCCACGCTGATGAACCGGCTCACCGGCGCGGGCGTGCTCGAGGAGGATCGGCTGTTCACGACGCTCGATACGAGAACTCGGCGCTGGGAGCTCGGCGAAGGTCGCGGCGTGCTGCTCTCGGACACGGTCGGCTTCATTCGTCGTATTCCCCACAACCTCGTGGCCAGTTTCCACGCGACGCTGACCGAGGCGGTCGAGGCGAATCTCTTGCTGGTCGTCGTTGACGCCTCCGACCCGGACGCCAAGGAGCGGATAGCGACGGTCAACGAAGTGCTCGACGACATCGGCGCCGACACCCGCGAGAAGATCGTCGTGCTCAACAAGGTGGACGCCGCGGATGTCGATCGATTGGTCATGCTGCGCAACACTTGCCCGGATGCCGTCGCGGTGTCGGCCCGTACCGGGATCGGCGCGCAAGAGCTGGCCGACCGCGTGCAACTCGCCCTGGATAAAGCGTCGATCGAGGTCTGGCTGTGCGTGCCGCATGCCTTGTCCGCCGTGCACAACGAACTCCGCACTGCCGCGACCGTTCTCGAGGTGCGCTACGCCGACGACGCGGCGTTCTTCCGGGTGCGCGCCACTCCGGCCACCCTCGGCGCCCTCGGCGACCGCGGCGTGACGGTCAGCGAGTCCCCTCCACCTGCAGCCTAGGCGCTTTGCCGCCGACCTCGAGCTCTAGCACATCGCGCTTGTTCGGATCCCGCGTAGCAGCCTCGGTCGAGCCGGTCAGCCCCTCCTGCCAGGCCATCGCCCCGGCAACGAGCCCGATGAGGACGAGGATCGGAATGGCGATGCGGAGGAAGCGACGCATTTGGTGGGGGAGAGTCTATCCGCGGGGGAGGGCAGGCCAAACCTCGTGCCCTGACGGGCAATCGGTTTGCGCCGGGCACGAGCACGGCCGCCGCAGAGGCTTCTGCGCCTGCGCCGCCGCCTAGACGGCCTGGACGGGCTGGGCCTTCGCTGACTTCGTGGCCTTCGTCCGCTCCTGGGGCGGGGAGTGCTGGGCTTCGCGGTTGGTTAGCCACAGAACGACGGGGTTCGCGACCCAGATGGACGAGTAGGTGCCGATGATGACACCGATCATCATGGAGAAGGCGAAGCCTTCGAGTGCGCTTCCAGCGCCGTAGTTGAACGCGAACAGCGTTGCCACGACGACGAAGGTCGTGATCGAGGTGAGCACGGTTCGCGAGAGAGTCTGGTTGACCGAGCCGTCGACGAGTTCCTCGAAGCTTTTGTTGCCGCCGAGCTTGTTCTGCAACTCGACGTTCTCGCGGATGCGGTCGAACACCACGATCGTGTCGTTGAGCGAGTAGCCAATGATCGTCAGGAAGGCCGCGATCATAGCGAGGTCGATCTCGGCGTGGATGATGCCGGCCGCGTTGAGCATCGTGATAACGCCGAGCGTGATGATGACGTCGTGCAGGAGTGCGACGACGGCTGCGATGCCGTACTTGTACTCGTGGAAGCGGATGCGGATGTAGAGGACGATGATCAAGAGCGACAACAGCATCGCGCCGATGGCGCGGTCGCGCAGGTCACCGACCGCGCGCGAGCCGATCAGCGAGGACTCCGGGAATGGCGACGACAAGAGGATTGCCTTGCCGCTCGCGTCCTTCATCTTCGCCAGCGCTTCCTGCCACGCGAGTGGCACACGAGCCTCGAACTTGCGCTTGACGTCCGCGTCGTCCTTGTAGGCGTCCATGCGCAGGACGATGTGGATGTCCGTGGCTTCGGCGATGTCCGACGTTTTGCCCGACGCATCGAGGCCCTTGACCTCGGTGACGGTTGGCCAGGCCTGCTCGAGCATGGCTTTGACCTCGGCCACCTTGAGCTTGGTCGAGGAGTGCAGTCGGCCTTCGACGATGCTGAAGTTCTTTGCCTCGAAGGGTGCCGACTTGATGTGGCTTACCGGCTCGTAGGCCAGTTTGCCCTTCATCAACGCGCGCACGCCGTCGATGAATGGCGGCACATAGGTCTGCTGCTTGTCCTTCGCTTCCTTCTGCTTCTTCGTGTACTCGTCCCGCTTTGCGGCGTTGAGCTTGAGTTTGACCAGGTAGGAGGAGGCTTTGCCGTTCGTGATCGCGCCTGCGGTAGTGACCTGTGCTTCCTGGAACTGCGCGTCTTGCTGCAGTGTTCGGCGCACTTCGGTCGGTGTCATGGGCTGATTGAGCGCGATGCGGAACGCGGCGCCGCCCGTGAAGTCGAGCCCGTACTTGTCCTGGTTGTCGGTCGAGAAGAAGCCCGCCAGACCGCCGGTCACGAGCATGAGGCTGAGGACCATCGTGACCTTGCGGACGCTCAGGAGCCGGAACGTCGGTGTCGCGAACAGACGCGCCATCTTGAGCTCTTTGAGCTTCTCGCCGACCAGCAGCGCGTGGAACAGCAGCTTGCCGACGAAGATGGCACAGAACACCGACGACGCGATGCCGAGCATGAGCGTCACGGCAAAGCCGCGGATGGGGCCAACGCCGACGTTGTAGAGGATGAGGCCGGTCAGGAAGGTCGTCGCATTGGCGTCGATGATGGTCGACATCGCCTTCTCGAAGCCCGCTTCGACGCCGCGTAACAGGTCCTTGCCTTTGTCGAGCTCCTCACGGATACGCTCGAAGATCAGGATGTTGGCGTCGACTGCCATGCCAATGGTCAGCACGATGCCGGCCAAGCCGGGCAGGGTCAGGGTGGCGCGCATGAACGAGATCGCGCCGAAGATCAGCGCGAGGTTCAGCAGGAGCGCGCCGATCGCGACGAGCCCCGTGATCCGGTAGTAGAGGACCATGAACACGAGGATCAGCGTGCCGCCGATTGAGATCGATAGGCGGCCCTTCTCGATTGCCTCGGCGCCGAGCGTCGCGCCCACCGTCGTCTTGCTCTCGAGCTCGGGGATGATCTTGAGCGAGCCCGTCTTGAGTACGACGATTAGGTTGGACACCTCTGGTGAGGTGAAGCCGCCACTGATGATGCCGCGACCGTCGATGGCGCTATTGAACCGCGGCGCGAGCCGCACCGAGCCGTTCAGGACGATTGCGTGCGCCTTCTTGAGGAAGGCGACCGAGACGTCGCGGTAGTAGCCGGCCTTGGCCGGCAGGATCGAGTAGCCGATGCCTGGCTCACCAGTGTTTGGGTCAGGTGTTTCGAAGAGCGCCTTGGCGTCGAGGTCCTCGCCCTTGAACTCGACCTCGAACATGTTGAGCAGCATGAAGCTCGGCTTGCTCTGGTCCTGCCCGTCCGGATAGGCCTCCGGGTGATTCTCGTACACCCACTTGGGGTCGGTCTTGGTCGCGTCCTTGCCCTTGTCGCGGTGCATTGCGAACCAGCGGGCGTACTTGACGTCGAGCGGTCCGCCGTTGGCTGGCGACAGCTGGTTGAACACCTTGATGGCCTTGACCGGATCGCTGATGAGGCGCTGGCGGTTCTCTTCTTTCTCGAGCCACTTGGACAGGCGTTCCTTCTCCTTGTCGGGGTCGAAGGACTTGCCGTCCGGCATGCGCCGGCCGTCAACGGCTTTGCCGCTGTAGTCGGAGTAGACGACTGGGTGCATCTCGAGCGCACCGAGGTCCTCGATCCGCGCCTGGATCGCGTTGGCCGTTCGCTCGTCGCCGCCCGGCAGCTCGATCAGGATGCCTTCCCGGCCGGCTTGCGTGACAGCAGCGTCCTTGAGGCCTTGTGGGTCGATGCGGCGCGAGATGATCGTCAGCATCTCGATCATCAACTCTTTGGCGTCCGCGTCTTTTGGAAGGTTGCCGGCCTTCTTCTCCGCTTCGATGTCGACGCGGTAGAGCAGCCTGGTGCCACCGCGCAAGTCGAGCCCGAGGTTGATCCCGTTGAGCCAGAGGGCCAGCGCCCCTAGGCCTCCAAGCAGGATGACGAAGAGGAAGCGGCGCCAAGGAGTCTCGACCATCGTGGTCCTCGTTCTACGGGGCCGCCCGGGTCCGGGGGACCCGTGCGGTCAATCGCCTAGGTGGTTTCTGCGAAGCGGCATCCCTTATGGGATGGCCGCGGCTGGCATGCCAGATTTCGGTCACGAAGTGATCGGTCAGGGAGCAGAAGCTCAGACCGCCGCGCTTCTGGTCGGCTCGGGCTCGGGTTCGGTCGCGGCCTTCTTCGTCTTCTTGACGAAGATCTGCTTGACCCGGGTGGCCTTTCCAACGCGCTGACGCAGGTAGTAGAGCTTGGCACGGCGAACGCGGCCCATCCGTGTCACCTCGATGCCCGCGAGCTTGGGGGAGTGCAGCGGGAACGTCCGCTCGACGCCTTCGCCGGCGACGATCCTTCGCACCTTCATCGTCCGGCGGATGCCCGAGCCTCGGACGCCGAGCACCGTGCCCTGGAAGATCTGCACGCGTTCCTTGTCGCCCTCGCGGATCTGGTAGCTGACCTTCACCGTGTCGCCGACGGAGAACGTAGGAAGCTCTTGCTTCATCTGCTCGGCTTCGAGCTTGCGAATGATGTCCATGGTTCTCCTCAGCTCTTCTCTTGTCCGTCCTGCGACGGCGTGTCTCTTGCCGTGTCTGCTCGAGCCTGCCGCTGGCGCGTCAGCTCGATGCGCCGCTGTCGGCGCCAGTCGTCTACTTCACCGTGGTTGCCGGAGAAGAGCACCTCGGGCACTTCGAGGCCTCGGAAGCTCCGAGGCCGGGTGTAGTGCGGGTGATCGACTTGCCCGTCGTTCATGAAGGAGTCGTGCATTGCTGACTCCTCATGGCCGAGAACGCCCGGCAGAAGCCGAACGACCGCCTCGACGACGGCGAGCGCGGCGATTTCGCCGCCCGACAACACGAAGTCGCCGAGCGAGATCTCGTCCCACTCGATTCCGAGCCGAACCCGTTCATCGAATCCCTCGTAGCGGCCACAACAGAGCATCAGACGCTCCTCCTCGGCGAGTTCGCGGGCGGCTCGCTGATCGAAGCGCCGCCCCCGGGGTGACAGCAAGATCCGATGGTGGGGCCCGTAGGCTCTCTCCACCTCTTCCACGGCGTCAAAGATCGGCTCCGGCGCGAGCACCATCCCGGGACCACCGCCAAAAGGACGGTCATCGACGGAATGGTGTCGGTCACTCGTGAAGTCACGAAAGTTCACGAGCTGGAAGCGCACCCGCCCTGTCCTCTGGGCATTGCCGAGGATACTCTCGTCCAAATAGGGCCGAATGGCCTCAGGAAAGAGCGTCAGGATCGAGCACAGCATGCTGACCGCGCCGGAAAGAAGGGCGGATACGTTAGATAGGGCATCCGAGCCAGTCAAGGCTGGCCGCGGGTGAGGGTGGGACCCTGATACTGTGTTCACTGGGCTGATCGAGGGCAAGGGCCGTGTTCTCACGGTCCGTCCAGATGGGGACGGAATGGACGTCACCGTCGACCTCGGACCCATCGTCGAGGGCCTGGCGGTTGGGGATTCGGTGGCCCTTTCGGGCTGCTGCGTGACCGTGACCCGGATCAGCGGCGCCGAAGCCGATTTCCACATGGTCCGTGAGACCCTGGCCCGGACCTGGTTCGGGTGCCTGGCTCCCGGAACAGAGGTAAACCTCGAGCGAGCCCTTCTGGCGACCGCCCGACTCGGCGGTCACTTCGTCCAGGGCCATGTCGACGGCGTCGGCGAGGTCCTCGGCCTCGAGTCGCACGGGGACGGTTCGGACCTGCGCCTCCGGGTGCCGACGGACCTTGCCCGCTACTGCGTTGAGAAGGGATCGATCGGCCTCGACGGCGTGTCCTTGACCATCGCCGCGATGGATGGCGAGGCCGTCACGACTGCCCTGATCCCACACACGCTCGAGGCCACGACCCTCGGACAGCTTGCCACCGGCGATCCCGTCCACCTCGAGGTTGACGTCCTCGCCAAGTACGTTGAGCGCCTCCTCGAAGGCCATGAGCTTGCAAGACCTCAGGCAGGAGGGTCACCCGCGGAGGGTCACTCGCCAGCCTGAGGTTTGGCGGTCCGGGCTACTGGAAGGCGCCGGTGAAGATGTTGAAGAAGGTCGACACCGGAGCTGCTTCGCGTTGGTCCTCGATCACGCGGGAGACCTGGTTCAGGAGGCGCTCGATCTGCAGGTAGACCGTCTCGTCCTTGATGAGTCGGCCGATGGTTCCCTTGCCCAGTTCGAGATCATTGGCGACCCCGCGGAGGTCGCTCACGATGCTGCGTGCGTTGTCGCGCAGACTCTGGTCGTGGAGCAGCGCCTGGGCCAGCCCCTTGCCCTCGTTCAGGGCGGTCATCGCCTCGTTGAGGTTGCGGACGATCAGCTGAATCTCCTTCTCCATGGCCGGGTCGCGCAGCAGGCGGCCAAGCGGACCGCGGCCGGCCGCGAGCTCGTCGGTGACGGTGCGCAGGTTCTGCATCGACTTCTCGACGTTGTCGGCCAGGGTGCGGTTTGAGAGCAGGCGCGAGGCTAGTCCCTCACCACTGCGGACCGCCTTGGCGACGTCGTCGGCGGAAGCGAGGAAGTCCCCGGCCTTCTTGACCACCCAGCCGAGGTTGCCGGTTCCCTTGCGGGCGTCGGCGACTGCGATGCGCACTTCCTCGGCTGCCGCGCCAACCCGCTCGAAGGCCGTCCGCGCCGACCCGATCGCTCCGCCGATCGTCCCCTTGCCGGTGAGCAAGTCCTCAGCGAGGTCGCCGAAGTTCTGCAGCATCTTGCCGAGGCTCTTCTTGTCGTCCTCGCCGCTGAACAGGTCGCCGAGCGCCTTCAGCGGGTGGGGCGGGGCCTTGCCGATCAGTGGCTTCTCGTTCGAGTCCGTCGACTTGCCGGGAGAGATCGAGATCTGCTTGCCGCCGAGCAGCGACGCGTCGGCGATCTCGATGGCATAGTCGGCCTTGAATGTCAGATCGCCGGCCAACGTCAGCTTCATGTGGATCGGTAGCTTGCGGTTTGGCAGGTAGTCCACGGACTCGACGACGCCGAACTTGGTGCCCAGGACGAACACGTTGTCGCCGCGCTTGACGCCGCGAGCATCGGGGAAGGCGACATCGATGGACGGCTTCGGCCCGAAGGAGAAGTCCGCTAGCTGAAACGTGCCCCAGAGAAGCAGTAACAGCCCGCCGAAGAACACGATGCCGAGGACGGAGTCTCGTTGAACCTTGATTGCCATGATTCCCTCTCTGTCAATCTATGCCGCCGAGGAAGCGCCGCACCAGCGGGTGCGTCGACCTCTGCATTTCGTTCGGGGTGCCCTGCGCCACGACCTTGCCCTTGTCGATCAAGGCGAGCACATCCCCGGTCGTATAGGCGCAGGCGATCTTGTGGGTCACGACTACGCTAGTGACGCGGTAGCGATCCTGCACGCTGAGGATCAACCGGTTGATTGTCTCACTCATGATCGGGTCGAGTCCCGCGTTGGGCTCGTCGTACAACACGATTTCTGGTTGCGTCACGAGCGTCCGCGCCAGGCCGGCGCGCTTCTTCATGCCGCCGGAGATGCTGGCTGGTAGCTGGTCGGCTGCGTGTTCGAGTTCGACAAGGTGAATGCGTTCCAGCACCCGCTCGCGGATCTCGCCCTCGGTCAGGTGGCCGTGCTCGCGCAACGGCAGAGCAACGTTCTCAAACACCGTCAACCAGCTGACCAACGCGCCGGACTGGAACAGGTAGCCCATCTTACGACGTAGCGCCATCAGTTCCTGTTTGTCGAGGTTCGGCACGTGCTGCCCGTCGGCCAGCACGCCGCCCCGGTCCGGCTTCAGGAGACCGATGATGTGCTTGAGCGTGACGCTCTTGCCGACGCCCGAACCACCCATGATCACGTAGGTCTGACCGGCTTCGACCTCGAAGCTCATGCCCTGCAGCACGTCGAGCTTGCCGAAGCTCTTCCACACATCCGTCAGCTTGATGACGATGCGCTTCTCCTCAGTTTGACCAATGCTGGTCGTCGGGTGTGGGAGGGTCACGAGATACTGAAGTAGTAGAAGAACCAGGTGATGGTGTAGCCGAACACGATGATCAAAAGCACCGAGTTGCGTACGGCGTTCAGGACTGCGCGACCGACGCCGAGCGCGCCGCCGTTTGCCCGCAGCCCGGCCGAGCAGCCAACGATGCCGATCGTCAAGCCGAACACCCAGCCCTTGAAGACGCCGACGTAAACGTCCTTGGGTAGGAACGTCGTGCTCTGGCTCAACGACTCCACAACGCTGTGGATATAAAAGGAAAAGCTGATGTCGAGGTGCAGTCGGGCAACGATGCTGCCGCCGAGGATGCCGACGATGCTGGCAAGAACGGTCAGCACCGGGCACATGAGCGACAGCGCGACGACGCGCGGCATGACCAGGTAGCGCACCGGGTCGATCGACATGACCTCGAGGGCTTCGATCTCTTCGGAGACCTTCATCGTACCGATCTCCGCCGCCATCGCCGAGCCGACAGTCGCGGCGAGGATGGTCGCCGTGATGAACGGGCCCATCTCGCGGCACATCGACAGGGCAACGATGTTGCCGATCAGCGTATGCGAACCGTAGGCAACCAGTTCGATGCCGGTTTGCAGCGACAGGATCATGCCCGCGAACACCGCGACGAACAGCGTGACAGGCAACGGTCGCACGCCGGTCACGAACATCTGGTCGAGAATCTCGCGCAGCTTCCTCGGCACGGATGTCACAGTGCGCATCGTCCGAAACAGCAGGTCAACCGTGTAGCCGGCGCCGACGACGACTTCGACGACGAACCTCCCGGTGACCTGTAAGAAGATCATCGGTCCCCACCCCAGCGGACCGGCAGGACCTGCAGCAATCGCAGTGTGCTCCCACCGTTCTCTTCCTGCTCGTAGTTGAACAGCCACGGCACCGAGCACTGGAACTTGCGCCCGGCGAAGGTCCGACTCGTGTAGACGTTGGCTAGGGAGCGCACGCGCCTATTACCTTTGCTGTCCCCGCTGCTCTCCGCCAGCGTCCAGATGAAGTCGTAGGCGGGACGCACGCCACGTGTGAAGTACCCGTCGTAGGGCCACGGATCCAGCGCCCGCCAGCGCCAGCTCCCGTGCCGGTCCTCGCGGTAGTCGGCGAGCGGCCACAGCCGCCAGTGGTCGTCTTCGCTGGCCTCGAACTTTTCCGCGTCGTCGAAGCGTTCCAGCGTGCCGCGGTGCCCGGCCTTCTTGTGGCGAATGCGGTTGCGCCAGAAGAACGGCAGGACGTAGGTGTCGGACCGGTCCTGCAGCTTGTCCCAAAAGCGGCGCAGCCAAATCAACGGGTACAGCAGCACCAGACTTTCCTGCTTCTTGGTCCGTGTCGAAGAGACCAGCGGCGTGATCCACCACTGGTGAAACTCGTTGTCGCTCCAGGTGTCTTCGATGTAGCGGAAGATTGGCCACAGGATGTCCCAGTGGCTGTAGTCCTTGCCCGGCTCGTCGGCGACACCGGCCGTCTTGTGCGCGTGCCGGAAGAACGGCCACAGGAAGGTCCACGAGAAGAACGCGCCGCCGGTCTTCCAACCGATCAGCGGGAAGAAGAAGAAGCTGTCGTAGGAATGCTGCTTGTCAAGACGGTCGCGCCCCCAGTGGAAGAACGGCCAGAGCGCCATGTAGCTCTCCGACTTGCCCGGGACGATCGTCTCGCCGTAGAAGGGGAGCACGCGCCACCAGTGCACTCGATTCGGATCCTCCCGGCTACTCCACGAAATGAGCGAGCCGAACATGTGGACGCCGGTGGCGTCTCCGTATTGCGACCACCAGAGCAGCGGGAACAGGATCCACGTGAATCTGTCGTAGGTGAAGATGTTCGGGATGCTGCCGTAGATCGGGAACACCGCGAGGTAGTCCTCGCCTCCCGCCGACGAGCCACCCCAGATGAAAGGCGTGAAGAACCAGTCGCGATCCCATTCACCAGCGCGTCCCTCGTGAAGGTGCTCGCGGTAGTAGAAAAGCGGCAAGAAGCGCAGGACGTCTTCGGTGGGGTCGAACCGGGCCTCGCCGAGCGGCACCAGGAACTGGTGCTCGACCTTCGAGGCCGTGGCGTTCTCTGTGCGGCGCCACAGCGGTCGCAGCCGAAGGTCGGTCGTGCCGTCGGCGTCGCGCTCATAGTGGATCAGTGGCCAGAGCACGTCGAGTTCGACGAGTTGGCCATCGGGGTCCATCCGATGCCGGTAGACCGGCGACAGATTGAACTCGCTCGGAAGCACGCCGCAGCCGGATGCAAGTAGCGCAGCGGCGACGGCAGTCCGGATGAACGGCTGCCGCCACCGTCGGTCTGATCCCGAGTGTGGATTCCTCCCTGGCATCCACGGATGAAGATAGCGTTACAGTGCCGACCATCACATGATCCGGATCTGATCGCCTCCGGGCCGACATGAAACGAATCCTCTCCGGAATGCAGCCGACTGGATCCGCCCACCTCGGCAACTACCTGGGCGCGATCCGCAACTGGGTCGACATGCAGGACGAATACGAGTGTTTCTACTCGGTGGTCGACCTGCACGCTTTGACGACGCGGCCGAGTGCGGAAAAGCTGCGGAGCAATGTGCTCGAGCTGACCATCGCCTTGCTCGCATCGGGCGTCGATCCCGAGCGGTCTGTCCTGTTCGTGCAGTCGGCGGTCAAGGAGCACGCCGAGTTGGCCTGGATCCTGAGTTGCCACACCGTGCTCGGCGATCTCAACCGGATGACCCAGTTCAAGGAGAAGACCGAAGACGATCCCGGTGTAGCCAATGCCGGCCTCTATACGTATCCGATCCTCCAAGCGGCGGACATCATGGTCTACCGCGCCACGCACGTCCCGGTGGGGGAGGACCAGAACCAGCACCTGGAGCTGACTCGCGAGGTCGCACGTCGCTTCCGTCATCACTACGGCGAGCTGTTTCCAGAGCCTGCCGCCGTCAACTCGCCGACGCCGCGAGTGCTCGGCGTCGATGGTCAGACCAAGATGTCGAAGTCGAAAGGCAACCACATCGGACTGCTCGAAGAAGCCGACGAGGTCATGGCGAAACTGCGCGGAGCGGTCACCGATCCGCAGCGGTTGCGCCGCACCGATCCCGGATGCCCGGAGGTGTGCAATCTCTGGTCACTGCACGGTTCCTTCACTCCCGACGAGCAGCAGAAGGAGATCCACGAGGGCTGCACGACCGCCACGATTGGCTGTGTCGACTGCAAGAAGATGCTGTGTGACAACATCATCGCTCACACCGAGCCGATTCGCGAAAGGGCGAGGGCGCTTCGCGCTGATCCTGACGGTGTCATGGACGTTTTGCGGCAGGGCAACGAGAAAGCCCGGGCAGAGGCGTCAGCGACGATGGCACTCGTTAGGGAGAGGGTCGGAATATGGGATGTCTGAGGCTCGTTCTTGCGTGGCTACTCGTTGTCGGCATGTCCTGTCAGTCTCTCGAGGATCGCAGCACCAAACAGCCGCGCACTCTGGAGTCCCTCGAGGCTGTGTTTGCGCCGACCAACCAGCAGTTGGCGGTCGTCGCAAATCAGCTCGAGGTCGACGTCAGCCGCGAGCTCTGGGATCGGTTCGCACACCCCGCTGCGAGCGGGTTGCACGAGATGAGTCTCCAGGAAGGGCCGCCGCGTACCTACGTATTCGTGAACAAGCTCTCGGCGAAGAGCTGGAAGCAACGGGGCGAGAGCAACTTCAACGATCTGTCACTGCCGCTCAAGTTCACGATTGGCAAGCAGAGTTGGTTCGTCGTGGAACGTGCGGTGTTTCGGCTGCACGGCAAGGGAGTGGCGCGGTTCGACGCGGTGGCGACAGGAGACATCATTGTGAGTCGTCCCAAGCGACCCGCGAAGCGTGTGGTCGAGTTGCGCGTTGGCAGCGGCACCTGGCACGAGCTGCCCTAGCAGTCCTCGGTCTGCTCGCGTCGTGCACGTCGATCACGCCCGCGAGCAGCGCAGAGATCGCTCGCCTCGAGCGCTGTCCCGATGCGGAGGATCAGGCGCGCCTCGACGCGGCCCGCGTCCGGCTGCGGCAGGAGCAACACTCTGACGGGCTGCGCACGGTCCGTGACCTGATTCCGCGTAATCGGTCATGCGCGCAGCTTGCCGTCTTGGGCAGCCGCTCGGTTTCGCTGACACCTGCAGCCAATCGCCCGCAGGAGGCCGTGGCGATGCGCGCATTGTTCACGAAGCTGCGTGCGGCCGAGAAGGACACGATCGCGGCTGCCAATCTGGACTTTGCCCTGGCGCTCCTGGCTGAGGACGCCGCGCAGAAGCGCACCTTCATCCGTCGCGCACTCGAAGCCCACCCACGCCACTACATGTGCTTGGCGTTGCATGGCGAAGACCTGTTGATGCGCGGTGAGATCGAGCATGCGCGCGAGGTCTTGACGACGGCCGTGTCGCTGCGCAACAGCCTTGCCGAAGCTTGGCTGCTACTAGCCAGGGTCGCCGAAGAGCGCGGCCGCTATGTCACAGCGTCCAAGCACTACCGCGTCTACCTGGGCCTGCGGCCCTGGGATCGCAAGGTCAGCGCCAACTACGCGCGCCTTCTGGTGCATCACCTGCGTGACGGAAAGACCGCTGAAACCCTGCTCGCCGACCTCATCCGCGCCGACCCGACCAACGTCGACTTGGGGCTGCACCGTGGGCTCGCCTTCTTCCTCCAGAAGCGCTGGGACGAGGCGGCAGCCGTCTACCGCCAGCTTCTCATCGACAACCCGCGCGAGGCCCGCATTGCCCTCTCGATTGGCAACCTCCACTACGGTGGCACGGGCGACCTCGTTCGAGCCCTCCTCGCCTACCGCTACGTCATCCAACTTCCCAAGTCAGAAGACCCTCGCACCTTCATCGCCCAGGGCCTCTTCGCCCACAGCCGGATTAAGGACATCGAAGCGGCCCTCAAAGAGGAAGCGGCCCTCAAAGAGAAGGAGGCCGCCATTCCGCTGGGGGAGGTTGGGGTGGAGCAACTGATCCGGTGAGAGCCTCCCCCCTTAGCCGATTCTCTCTCCCAGCCCTGCCTTGATTGCCCTTCTCCAACGCGTCTCCGAAGCCTCCGTCCGCGTCGATGGTGTCGTTGTCGGGTCCATTGCGCGGGGATTGCTGGTGTTCCTCGGGGTGGGGAAGGGTGACGCGGAGGCGGAGGTCGATCGACTCGCGCACCGGGTGGCCGGCTATCGGTGCTTCCCGAGCGAGGATGGGGTGCGGCAGATGGATGCGAGCGTGCAGGACATCGGCGGCTCTATCTTGGTGGTGAGTCAGTTCACTCTGCTCGCCGACACCAAGAAGGGAATGCGGCCGGGCTTCGACCCGGCTGCGCTACCTGAGGATGCAGAGCCGCTCTACGACCGCTTCAGTGCCAGGCTGATCGAGGAGGGAGTCGGCGAGGTGACCACCGGCCGGTTCGGGGCGCGGATGCAGGTTGCTCTCGTGAACGAGGGCCCGGTAACCCTCATCCTCGAGAAGCGGCCCGCGACCTGATGCGTCGCTGTGCAGCCGGCGAGGGCTGCATGGCGTTGAGCACCATGTCGATCCGTTCCTGCTCGAGGCCGAGTGAGTGGAGGTCGTCATGCAGGGCAACCACATCGCTGATCCTGGCCCGGTCCCAGCGATCACCCCTAGGGCTGATGCGCGACGAGCTCGCGTCGATCTTGGCCCAGATCGGGGCACCGTCCTCATGGCGAAGCAGCAGGTTGCGGGCTTTGAGGTCGGGATCGCGCAACCCGCTGCCATGCAGTTTTCCGACAAAGGCCCCGAGTGCCGCAAGATCCGCGTCCCTTACGGCCCCGTCCGCGAGCAGTCGGGCGAGGTCCGAACCTCCGAAATCCTCGAGCACGAGCTGCGACTCGAGTAGGAAGCCGAGCCAGCGCCGTTCGCGGAGGTCGACGGCGAGAGCCGGCTGTATCCCGGCTCCAGCCAGGTGCTCGAGCGCGCGGAACTCCCGTTGCGCACGCGAGAGGGCGAGGAAGGTGTTCCGGAAAGCGCCGCGGACCGGCCCCCAGGGAAGCGGATAGCGGTAGGTCTTGAGCCAGCGGCGGCGTGCCCCGGTCTCGCGGGCCAGCCAGGAGGTCCGCGAGCCGCTGATGCGTTCGAGCGGACCCAGGCCACTCCCAGCGGCCCCCATCGGGCCGGGTTCCGTCCTTGGGTTGGGGATTGATAAAATCTTGTCAGGCACTAGTTTGTACCCATCTCTTGCTCGCTGTGGATGCTCGTAAAGGTCCGCCGCGGGCGCCTGCCGGACGCCCCATCGCCCCATCGCCCGATCGCTCCATGGCCCGACTCTCACCCGGGGTGTTCTTTCTACGCTTCCGTGCTTCATGACCGCCCGACTTCGGGAGTAGGTAGCCATGCCGACGATCACGAAGACCATCACCAAGAAAGACCTCGTCAACTACATTACCGACGCCCTCACGAAGAAGCAGGCGGACACTCACCATGCTTTGTCGGAAGAGGATCACAGCCAGCGGGTCAAGGTGACCAAGGTGCTCGTCAAGGATGTGATCCAGTCCTTCCTCGACAAGATCACTGTTGAGCTAGCCAAGGGCAATCGCTTGGAGTTTCGCGAGTTCGGTGTCTTTGAAGTCAAGCAGCGCGCTGCGCGTCGTGCGCAGAATCCGCGCACACTCGAGAAGGTCCAGGTTCCCGCAAAGCGTGTCGTCAAGTTCAAGGTCGGTCGCAAGATGCGCGAGATGGTCGAAGAGGACGAAGGCCCACACGGTCAGCGCACGGCCGGTCACGGGGCTGCCGAAATGTCGGCCGGGGGATGAAGCGACGTCCGGCTCATCGCGCCGGCACCTTCTATCCATCCAGCGCCGGCGAGATCGCGGCGCAGCTCGCTTCCTTCGCAAGCCAACCGCTCTGCGGTGATCGGTGCTTCGGTGCCTTGGTTCCACACGCGGGTTGGGGCTACTCGGGCCGTCTTGCACATGCGGCGTTCGCTCGCCTGGCGAGCGCGCGACCTGAGCGCGTAGTCCTCCTCGGTGCCGTGCACGTTCCCGGCGTGGTCCGACCGGCGATCGGTGAATGGGACCAGTGGGAAGTGCCCACGGGGCTGCTGACGATCGATCGCGAGTTCGAGCAATCACTTCTGGACGCCGGCGCCGTCGAGCGCAACCGGCATGCGCACGTGGGCGAGCACAGCATCGAAGTGCAGCTGCCGATCGTGGTGTCGTTGCTCGGCGATGTCCCTGTGGTGCCGATCGCGGTGCCGTCCCGGAGCAGCGCGATCGAGGTCGGCGAGATCCTCGCCTCTCTTGCTGGCGCCACGACAGTCGTGGTGGCGTCGAGTGACCTCACGCACTACGGCGAGGCGAATTACGGCTTCGCCCCGGCCGGCGTCGGCGCCGCTGCGGTGGAATGGGCGCGGCGCAATGACGAACGCTTTCTCGACTGCGTGCGGGCCTTGGACGCCAGCGGTGCTCTAAAGGATGCACGCGAGCACCGCAGTGCTTGCGGCGCTGGCGCGGTGGCTGCGGCGATCACGTTCGCAGCAAGGCGCGGCGCGCGGCGCGCTGAAGTGCTGGAGCACACGACGTCATTGGCGGTGGAGGGGGCCAGTAGGCGTGGCAGTTTCGTCGGCTACGCAGCAGCGGTGTTCACCTGAACTGCTCTCGAAAAACGAGCGCCTTGCTGCAGTGAGGCAGCAAGGCGTTCTCCGTCTCAGTGTCCAGCCCGTGAGGGTTAAAGCGAAGCGCTCCCCGGGCAATACCCGGGGAGCGCTTCCCGAAAGACTAACTCCGGTCTCTTCTCTTCTCTTCTCTCTGATTACCGGTCCCTTGCGAGGCCCGGTGTTCCTCGAAGAGCTGCCGTCTGGTCAGGCCCACAGCGGCAACCTTGATCGAGTAGAACCATGTTCTCTCGAAATGCGGCGGGAGTTGTATCCGGTCTATGTCAGAAGGTGGTCCGACGAATCGACGGGTCGTGGGTTGCCAAAGTCGCGGCTCTGAGCAGACTTGGCTCCGTGACAGCCAACGCAGAGCGCATTCTGCTCGTTGAGGATGACGCCGAGATCCGGCGTGAGTTGATGGATGCCCTACGCGGCAGTGGTTTTTCCGTCCTGCCCGCGGCCACCTATCGCGAGGCCGAGGCTGCTTTCGACGAGAGCTTCTCGCTGGTAGTGCTCGATCTGTGGCTGCCCGACCGGGATGGGCTCGACCTCTGCAGACAGCTACGTTACGACGGCAGCCCTGTGCCTGTCGTCATCATCACTGCCCGCGACGAGCCGGACGAGATCGTGCGTGGCCTGGATGTGGGCGCCGATGACTATGTGACCAAGCCGTTCCGCGTCCCTGAGTTGTTGGCGCGGATTCGTAGCGTGTTGCGGCGAGCTTCGCCACCGGCGACACGCAACGCGATGTCGGTCGGAACGCTGATGCTCAACACGCTCACGCGTCGCGCGACCCTCGGTGGCGAATCGCTGAGTCTCAAGCCGCGCGAGTTCGACCTGTTGGCCTTCTTCATGCGCTACCCGGGTCGCGTGTGGACGCGGAGTCAGCTGCTGGCGCGCGTTTGGGGCCCCCAGTTCGAAGGGGACGATCGCACAGTCGATTTGCACGTGGCGCGGCTGCGGGCGGTTGTCGAGAAGAATCCGCGTGACCCAGAGTGGATCGAAACCGTATGGCGCGTCGGCTACAGATTTCGCGACAACGCGCCGTAGGGCAGCGCCCGGCCCTGCTGCTCGGACTGAACGCGCGCCTTGCGGTGTGCGTTGTGGTCCTCTTCACCGTCGCAAGTCTCGTCGCCTATCGACTGACGAACCTGGGAAGCGAGCACGCGCGCGCGCGTTGGTCGGTAGCGTCGGCCTGGGCCGACCGTCTCATGTATGGTGCTGAGTTGACGCCGTACGGTTGGGTCCCGGAGGAGCGCGCGGCTCGGGCCGTGGATGAGGACCTCTCGTCCGTACAAGCAGCGTTCGTGCTCCTCGATGCCGCTGACCGGGTGGTCCGTGCGAGCGAATGTCTGTTGATGCGCACTGCATCAGTCGTGCGCACTGGAGTTGGCGACCGGATCAACATCCCACCGCTCGGCGAGGTCGTCGTGACACGACTCCCGGTGCGCGTCTTCGGCGAGCGGCAGGGCACCTTTCTCCTGCTTAGCAAGGGATCGGGTGCGGCAGTCCCGGTGCCCAAGCCGTGGAGCCGCAGCTACGAGCCACCGGCAGAGCAAGTCATCGCGGTCGCCCCGGACTGGTCCTTCATCCTGGTCGGCGTGCTGTTGATGGGGCTTGGCGCCTACCTGGCTGTGTACGTGTTCGCCACCGCTCGGCTCAATCGCATGACGAGTGTTGCCCTCGGGTCGAACCCGGGAGCGCAAGCGCCGCGGCGTTTCTCCGCCACGGGCGGCGATGAGATCGGCAACCTGGCCGATGCGCTGAACGCAATGCAACGACGCACGCTCCGACGCGTCGCCACGATGACCGAACGAGAAAGCAATCGCCGTGACTGGCTCTCCGAGCTGTCGCATGACTTGAGAACGCCGCTCTCTGCGCTGCAGCTGCGCCTGGACAACGCGCGCGGTGCACAGCCGGACCGGTTGGCCGAGACCGTGG
>PVBE011468058.1_pt1 | contig 22246 bp, 21 predicted proteins | sample 1631181 | NCBI WGS metagenome assembly PVBE01 (sample SAMN08397723, study PRJNA350692) | Marine metagenome, whole genome shotgun sequencing project. | isolation source: water | place: Pacific Ocean | collected 2012-04 | reverse complement strand
CCAGAAAATCTTGGCCTTGATTGATGATCTACGCCGAAGCCCCGTCCCGGCGTAGGCCGAGGAAATTGACGGCAAGGTGGAAAAGACAGGAGAGGTGTTTCTTTATGACGACAAATTTGGCCAAATGGGCTTCCAACAACTGCCAAATCATCAAATCGGGGCTGCCGAATGACCGCAGAGCAAAATTCCTTCCATCGGTGGTCGGGTTCGCCTACGATTTGCTACGATACGAATGCTATCTGGGAAATATCGGTTAACATCAAACCAAGATGAGCCAGATCCTCCGGTAAAAAATAGGCTCAACAGTCCCGAATGTTTTGATGACGGACACTCGCGCCGCGCCGACCACCAGGCTTCCAGGGTGGCGGCCTCGTCGCTCTCCATCATACGGGTGTAGCCGGCGACGTCGGCGGCCAGGATGGCCGCCAGCCTCCGAGTAACGTCGCCGTCACTCATGCCAACACTCCCGTGTGAAAAAACTCAGCATAGTGGAGATGATTGTTCCGGGCGACGGGTGCAAGGGCTAATGAAATACGGGCTAGTTGCTGGCGTCCCGGCGCTGCGCCATAATCGGGCCTAAGCGTGGGCCTCTTCAGCCCCCGAAACAAAACATTTAGGGAGTTACCATCATGCTGCGCACGATCATCGCCGCGCTGGCCGTGGCTGCCTTTGGCCTCGTGGCCTCCGCCCAAGCCGCCGAATTCCAGCCCGCCGTCGTCTTCGACATGGGCGGCAAGTTCGACAAGTCCTTCAACGAGGCCGCCTACAACGGCGCCCAGCGCTTTGCCAAGGAAACCGGCATCAAGTACCGCGAGTTCGAGGTCACCAACGTGGCCCAGCGCGAACAGGCGCTGCGCAACATGGCCAGGCGCGGTGCCGCCATCGTCGTCGCCATGGGCTTTGCCCAGGCTTCCGCCGTCGACAAGGTGGCGCGCGAGTTTACCAAGACCAAATTTACCCTGATCGACATGGTGGTCGACCTGCCCAACGTGCAGTCGGTGGTGTTCAAGGAGCACGAGGGTTCGTTCCTGGTCGGCATGGCCGCGGCCCTGGCCTCGAAGACCGGCAAGGTGGGCTTCGTCGGCGGCATGGACATCCCGCTGATCCGCAAGTTCGCGCTGGGCTATGTCGAGGGTGCCAAGCACGTCAACCCGAACATCGAGATCTTCCAGAACATGACCGGCACCACGCCGGCGGCCTGGAACGATCCGACCAAGGGCGGCGAACTGGCGCGCAGCCAGTTCGATCGCGGCGCCGACGTGGTCTATGCCGCCGCCGGCGGTACCGGCGTTGGCGTCTACCAGGCGGCCAAGGATTCCGGCAAGCTGGCCATCGGCGTCGATTCCAACCAGAACTACATGCATCCCGGCACCATGCTGACGTCGATGATCAAGCGCGTCGACGTGGCTGTCTACGACGCCTTCATGACCGCCAAGAAGGGCACCTGGAAGGGCGGCATCAAGGTCCTCGGGCTGGCCGAGGAAGGCGTCGGCTGGGCGCTCGACAAGCACAACCGCGGCCTGGTTTCGGCCGCCATGGAAGCCAAGCTCGAACAGGCCCGCAAGGACATCATCTCCGGCAAGATAAAGGTCACCGACTACATGTCCAAATAGCCGGCACCACGAGGCAGTAAGCGTCGTGATCGCCGGGGGGGAGGCAGCCGAGGCACCCGCCCTGGCGCTCACGGGCATCGACAAGTGGTTTGGCTCGGTGCATGCCAACCGGGCCGTTTCGCTGTCCATCCCGCGCGGCACCATTCATGGCATCATGGGCGAGAACGGCGCCGGCAAGTCGACGCTGATGAGCATCGTCTACGGCTACTATCAGGCCGACGGCGGGTTGATCGAGGTCGACGGCCGGGCGGCCACCATCAAAAGCCCCCAGGACGCCATCCGCCGCGGCATCGGCATGGTGCATCAGCATTTCAAGCTGGTCGACACGTTCAGTGTTCTTGAAAACGTCGTGTTGGGTGTGGAAGGCGGGCCGCTGCTGGGACCCTGCCTGGCCCGGGCGCAGAGCGAGCTCGGCCGGCTGGAACAGGACTACAGCCTCAAGGTCGACGTCGACGCCATCGTCGGCGACCTGCCGGTGGGCCTGCAGCAGCGCGTCGAGATCCTCAAGGCGCTCTACCGCGGCGCCGATATCCTCATTCTCGACGAGCCCACCGGGGTGCTGACGCCGCAGGAGGTCGAACACCTCTTCCGCATCCTCAGGTCGCTGCGCGACCAGGGCAAGACGGTGATCCTGATTACCCACAAGCTGCGCGAGATCATGGCGCTGACCGACAATGTCTCGGTGATGCGTGATGGCGGTCTGGTGGCCGATGTGCGGACGCCCGAGACCAGCCGCGAGCAACTGGCCGAGTTGATGGTGGGGCGCTCGGTGCTGCTGCGCGTCGACAAGCAACCGGCCTGGCCGGGCGAAATTTTCCTCGAGGTCGACGGGCTTCGCGTTGTCGACGGCCTGGGCATCGAGCGCGTGCGCGACGTAAGCTTCAACGTGCGCGCCGGTGAGATCGTCGGCATCGCCGGCGTCGCCGGCAATGGCCAATCGGAACTCCTGGAGGCGCTGGCCGGCATCCGCCCGGCCCGGGCCGGTCATGTGCGCATCAAGGGCGAGGTGGTGGCCTCGGCCGGCTTCGATGCCCGCCGCATGCGCCGGCTGGGTCTTGGCCACGTGCCCGAGGATCGCCACCGCATGGGCCTGGTGGTGGCCTTCGAGGCCAGCGAGAGCGGCATCCTGGGCTATCACGATGCCGGCCGCTACAACGGCGCCGTGCTTCTCAAGCGATCCGAGATCGTCAGCGACGTAGAGCGCCAGATGCAGGACTTCGACGTGCGTCCGGCCGATGCCCACCTGGCCACCGCCAACTTCTCCGGCGGCAACCAGCAGAAGATCGTGCTGGCCCGCGAGATGGACCGCAGCCCGGACGTGCTGCTGGTGGGCCAGCCCACGCGCGGCGTCGACATCGGTGCCATCGAGTTCATCCACAAGCGCCTGATTGCCATGCGCGACGCCGGCAAGGCGATTTTGCTGGTCTCGGTGGAGCTCGACGAGATCATGTCGCTGGCCGACCGCATTCTGGTCATGTTCAACGGTGCCGTGGTTGGCGAGGTGACCCAGGCCGCGGCCAGCGAGCAGGCGCTGGGCCTGATGATGGCCGGCGAAAGCGCTGCCGAGATCGCGCCATGACGGAAACCGCGCCCAGCCAGGCCCCACGCTGGGTCAACCTGGCCCTGGTGCCGGCGGTCAACCTGCTGATCGCCTTCCTCATCTCGGGCCTCATCATCGCGCTGATTGGCGAGGACCCGTTCAAGGCCCTCAAGTTCCTGCTGATCGGCGCCTTCGGCTATCCCGAGGCCACCGGCTTTACGCTCTATTACACCACCAACTTCATCTTCACCGGCCTGGCCGTGGCCGTGGCTTTCCATTGCGGGCTGTTCAACATCGGCGGCGAGGGCCAGGCCTATCTGGGCGGTCTGGGTGTTGGCCTGATCTGCCTCAATCTGGGCGGTTGGCCCTTTTTGCTGGTGCTGCCGGTCTCGATCGCCGCGGCCATGGCCTTCGGCGCCGGCTGGGCGCTGATCCCGGCCTATCTGCAAGCCAAGCGCGGCAGCCACATCGTCATCACCACCATCATGTTCAACTTCATCGCCTCGGCCTTGATGACCTATCTGATGGTCGAGGTGCTGATCAAGCCGGGCCAGCAATCGCCCGAGAGCCGCGAGTTCGAGGCCAACACCTGGCTGCCTTTCATGCATGAGATGCTGCAATGGATCGGCATCGAGGTCAGCCGCTCACCGCTCAATTTTTCCTTCTTCCTGGCCCTGATTTGTTCGCTCTGTGTTTGGGTCTTCATCTGGCAGACGCGCTGGGGTTACGAGATCCGCACGGTGGGCCAGAACCCCACGGCGGCGGTCTATGCCGGTATCTCGCCGGCCCGCACCATCATGCTGACCATGTGCGTCTCGGGCGCCCTGGCGGGCTTTGTCGGCGTCAACGAGATCATGGGCGTACAGCACCGGCTGATGCTCGACTTCACCGGCGGCTACGGCTTCGTCGGCATCGCCGTGGCGCTGATGGGGCGCAACCATCCCATCGGCGTCTTCCTGGCGGCGCTGCTATTCGGCGCGCTTTACCAAGGCGGCACGGAACTCAGCTTCGAGATGCCCAACATCACGCGCCACATGGTGGTGGTCATCCAGGGCCTGGTGATCCTGTTTTCCGGGGCGCTCGAGCACATGTTGAGGCCGCGCATCGAATCCTTTTTCGTGCGCCGCACCGTGGCGGTGGAGTAGGGCGGCATCATGGAAGCCGTGGGCGAATTCCTGACCATGCTGGTGCTGATTTTCGATGCCACGCTGCGCATGGCCACGCCCTTGGTGCTGGCCTCGCTGGCCGGCCTTTTTTCCGAACGCTCCGGCGTCGTCGACATCGGCCTCGAGGGTAAGATGCTGGGCGCCGCCTTTGCCGCCGCCTCGGCCGCCGCCATCACCGGCTCGGCCTGGCTGGGACTGATGGTGGGGATTCTTTTTTCCATGGGCCTGGCCATGATCCACGCCTATGCCTGCGTCACCCACAATGGCGATCAGGTGGTCTCGGGCATGGCGCTCAACATCATTGCCGCCGGTCTGGGCCCGACGCTGGCCACGGCCTGGTTCGGGCTCGGCGGCCAGACGCCGCTGTTGGGCCGCGAGGCCCGCTTCACTCCCATCGAGCTGCCCTTTGCCGCCGAGCTGGCCGAGGTACCCATCGTCGGCGCGCTCTATTCCGAGATCATCAGCGGCCACAACATTCTCGTCTACATCACCGCCGCCGTCGTGCCGCTGGTGGCCTGGGTGCTCTACCGTACCCGCTTCGGGCTCCGGCTGCGGGCCGTCGGCGAGAGTCCCGAAGCCGTCGACACGGCCGGCATTTCAGTTGCCTTCATGCGCTACCGGGCGCTGATGGTGACCGGATTCCTCTGCGGCATCGCCGGCACCTATCTCTCCATCGCCCAGAACGCCTCTTTCCTGCGCGACATGACGGCGGGGCGCGGCTATCTGGCGCTGGCGGCACTGATATTCGGCAAATGGCGGCCGCTGCCGGCCATGGGGGCCTGTTTCCTGTTCGCCTTCACCGACGCCGTGCAGATCCGCCTGCAGGGCGTCGAGCTGCCCATCGTCGGCGTCATTCCGGTACAGTTCATCCAGGCCCTGCCATACGTGCTGACGGTGTTGCTGCTGGCCGGCTTCGTGGGTCGCGCCATACCGCCCAAGGCCATCGGCACCCCTTACGTAAAGGAGCGTTGAGGTGATGGTACCGAAAGACATGCTGGCCGCGGCCCAAGCCGCCCGCGACAACGCCCATGCGCCCTACTCGAATTTCTCCGTGGGGGCCTGCCTGCGCACGGCCGAGGGCCGGCTTTTTGCCGGCTGCAATGTGGAAAATTCGGCCTATCCGCAGGGCTGGTGCGCCGAAGTCAGTGCTATCGGCGCTATGGTGGCGGCCGGCGAAAGCCGCATCGTCGAGGTGCTGGTGGTGGCCGGCGGCGACGAGCTTTGCACGCCTTGCGGCGGCTGCCGCCAGGCGCTTTCGGAATTCGCCGGGCCGGAGACGCCGGTTCACGTCTGCGGCCCCGAGGGCCCTGGCTCCGTGAGCCTGCGCCAGACCATGACGTTGGGCGAGCTGATGCCCTATGCCTTCGGTCCCGAAACCCTGGAGGGGGCATGAGCGGCCAGGCCCAGGCGGCGGCGGCCATCGTCCGCGGCCGGGCTGGCGATGCCGCACCGCGCGTCGGCATCATATTGGGCTCGGGTCTGGGCGGCCTGGCGGCCGACATCGCCGAGGCCACCACGGTTTCCTATGCCGACCTGCCGGGCTTTCCCACGCCGGGCGTCGAGGGCCACGCCGGGCAATTGATCCTCGGCCGCCTGGCCGGCGTGCCGGTGGCTTGCCTGCAAGGCCGGGTGCACTATTACGAAGGCGGGCCGCTGGGCGCCGTGCGCGTGCCGGTGCGCACGCTCAAGCTGCTGGGCTGCGACACCCTCTTTGCCACCAACGCCGCCGGCAGTTTGAACGCGGCGGCCGGCCCGGGCAGCTTGATGATGATCACCGACCACATCAACATGCTGCCCGGCAACCCCCTGGTGGGCGAGAACGACGGCGATTTCGGGCCGCGCTTCTTCGCCATGGACGAGGCTTACGATCCGGGGCTCAGGGATTTCTTGCGCCAAGCCGCCGCTGAGGCCGCCGTCACGCTGCACGAAGGCGTCTACATCGCCTGCCAGGGGCCCAACTTCGAGACCCCGGCCGAGATCCGCGCCTTCGCGGCACTCGGTGCCGATGCCGTCGGCATGTCGACGGTGCCGGAAGTGCTGGTGGCCCGGCATTGCGGCCTGCGCGTCGCCGCCGTCTCGGTGCTGACCAACCTGGCCGCCGGCCTGGGCGACGAGGCGCTAAGCCACGAACAAACGCTGAAGTACGCCGCCGAGGCGGCCCGCGACATGAGCGCCTTGCTGCTGGCCTTCCTGCGCGCCCTCGAGGCTTGATGACAAATAGAAACAGAGCGATTCACGCTTGCTGGGAATCGCTCAAGGCTGCGACCGCAGCCCACCGGTCGTCCGGCGCGCCCGCGCAGGCGCGGACCTTCAGGTCCGCTGCCGTGAGCGAGAAAAAGAAGCGGGTCACATCGTGACCCGCTTCGGCATGTACGGGCCCTTGGCGCTCCTGGGCACCTTCTGGGGGTTCAGCTTTTCCATGGCCAAGGTGGCGGCCGGCGGTGGCGGTGCGCCCATCGGCATCGCTCTTTCGGCGACCTGTATCGGCGCCCTGATTCTGTTGGCTGTCAGCCGCCTCAAGGGCATCCGCCTGCCCCTTCGGCGCAACTATCTGGCCTACTACCTGGCGACCGGGACCTGCGGCATCGCGCTGCCCTCGACGGCGTTTTATTCGGCCGCCTTCCATTTGCCGGCGGGTGTGCTCTCGATGGCGGTGGCGACGTCGCCGATGCTGACCTATGCCCTGGCAATGATGTTGGGCATGGAGCGGCCCGAGGGCCGGCGGCTGATCGGTTTGGCTCTCGGTTTGGCGGGCGTGGCGCTGCTGGTGCTGCCGGGCCGGGCGCTGGCCGGCGGTGTCGATCCCCTGTGGCTCGGCGTCGCCCTGGTGGCGCCGGCCTGCTACGCCGTCAACGGTATCCTGGGGGCCCGCTTTCGCCCGCCAGACGGCGTCAATATCGGCCTGGCTTGCGGCATGCTGATGGCCGCCGCCCTGATCCTGGCCCTGATCGCGGTGCCCGGCGGCTTGACGGTGTCCATGCTGCCGCCTTGGAACATCTCGCACCTGGCGATCCTCATCCTGGGCAGCATCTCCGGCGGTGCCTTCATCCTTTTCTTCTACATCCTGACCCGGGCCGGACCGGTGTTCTTCAGCCAGGTCGGCTACATTGTCACCGGCACAGGCGTGGTTTGGGGCATGGTGCTGTTCGGCGAACGCCACGGGTTGGTGGTCTGGCTGGCGCTGGCCGTCATCATCGCCGGTGTTGCCCTGGTGCAGCCCCGAGGGCAGGCTAGCCCCTGACGAATTCGATCAGGACGCCGCCGGCGGCTGGGCCACGATGGCGAAAAGCGAAAGCGGGAGGGACAGGCATGAGCGGCAGGATCATCAGCGGCGAGAGGGAGCTGGCCCAGTCCGAATTAATGGCCCGGGTGGCCCGGGCGGCCGGTGGTTTGGCGGCGCTCGGCATCGGTGCCGATGGCGCCGTGGCCATCGTCTTGCGCAACGATTTTGCCTTCTTCGAGGCGGCCATGGCCGCCACCTTGGTGGGCGCCTACGCGGTGCCCGTCAACTGGCACTTCAAGTCGGACGAGGCGGGCCACGTCATCCGCGATTGCGGCGCCCGGGCGGTGGTCATCCACGCCGATCTCTGGCCCGCCATCCGTGACGCCATTCCCACCGAGGTGGCTCTTTTCGTGGTTGCCACGCCACCCGAGATCCGCGACGCCTACGGCCTCGAACCGGCCGTCTGCCGAGTCCCCGAGGGCGCCACCGACTGGGACGCTTGGCTGGCCGAGCAAGAGCCCTGGGACCAGCCGCCGCAGCCCGCCCGCACCAACATGATCTATACCTCCGGCACCACCGGGCTGCCCAAGGGCGTGCAGCGCGAGCCGGCCAATGAGGCCATGGCGGCGCGCATGGGCGAGATGGTGAGCCAGGTTTTCGACATCGGCAGCAACGCCGACATGCGCACCGTCATCACCGGCCCGGTCTATCATTCGGCGCCCAATTTCTATGCCCTCTATGCCGCCCAGTCGGGCGGGCTGGTGATCCTGCAGCCGCGCTTCGATCCGGAGGAGCTGCTGGCTCTGGTGGCGGAACACCGCATCACGCACCTGCACATGGTGCCGACCATGTTCGTGCGCCTCTTGAAGCTGCCCGAAACGGTCAAGGCGCGCTATGACCTCTCGTCGCTGAAGTTCGCGGTCCACGCCGCGGCGCCCTGTCCGCCCGAGGTCAAGCGCCGCATGATCGAATGGTGGGGCCCGGTGATCAATGAATACTACGGCGGCACCGAGACCGGCGCCGTGGTTTTCGTGACCAGCCAGGAGGCGCTGAAAAAGCCCGGCACCGTGGGCCGGCCGCTGGATTTCTCGACGGTGCGCATCTACGACGAAGCCGGTGGTGTGCTGCCGACCGGCGAGATCGGCGAGGTCTTCGTCTGGATCGACGGCTGGCCCGACTTCACCTACCGCGGTCTCGATGAAAAGCGCCAAGAGGTCGGGCGCGACGGCCTGGTGAGCTGTGGCGACATCGGCTACCTCGACGAGGACGGATACCTTTTCCTTTGCGACCGCAGCCGCGACATGGTGATTTCGGGCGGCGTCAACATCTACCCGGCCGAGATCGAGGCGGTGCTGATCGACATGCCCGGCGTGCACGACTGCGCCGTCTTCGGCATCCCCAACGAGGAATTCGGGGAATCCCTCTGCGCCTACGTGCAGCCCGAGGCCGGCCGGGAGCTGACGGCCGATCAGGTGCGCGGCTGGCTGCAGCCCAAACTGGCCGACTACAAGCTGCCCCGCACCATTGAATTCGCCAGTGAGCTTCCGCGCGAGGACTCGGGAAAAATCTTCAAACGCCGCCTGCGTGATCCCTATTGGGCCGAGGCCGGCCGTTCGATCTAGTGTTGCCGGGCGTCGACGACCATGGCCTCGATGGTTTCCTCGCCCAGCGCCTTGAGGGCCTCGAGGCGGTTGATGCCGGCCACCAGGACCCAGCGCTTGCGCTCACGGTCGTGGCGCACCTGAATGGGGCGTTGGCTGCCTTCTTCCATGTAGCTCTCGGCCCGGGCCTCCACGGCGTCGGCGTCCAGCGCCTTGCGCAGCTTGACCGGCACGTAGATCTCCTCGGGCTTCAATTCGACCGTCTCGAGCATGCTTGCCTCCCGACCCGAGCCTCGCCCGAATCGCACGCGCCGGCAAGTCTGGAGTAGACTGGTTGCCAGATTAGCGGAGGACGCCATGCCCAATTACATCGACCTGGCGCGCGACGGCGCCATCGCCACCATCACGCTGGACCGCGCCGACAAGAAGAACGCCCAGTCGATCGCGCTGCGTGACGAGCTCAGCGAGGCCTTCGCCGAGCTCGGCGCCGACGAGGATTTGAAAGCCGTGATCCTGACCGGCAACGGCAATGTCTTCTGCGCCGGTTTCGATCTTGATGAATTCGAACGTGCCAGGCAGGACGAGGAATTCCACGACCACCTCTGGCAATCGGGCGATCGCTTCCTCAAGGCGCACCTGGAATTTCCCCTGCCGCTGATCGCTGCGCTCAACGGCCCGGCCATCGCCGGTGGGTTCGACCTGGCCGTCATGTGCGACATCCGCATCGCCACGGCCAGTGTTTTTTTCGCCCACCCCGAGATCGCCTTCGGAGACGTCACCTACGGGCCGCTGCATGACATCGTCGGCGGCGCCATCGCCCGCGAGCTTTGCCTCACCGGCCGCCGCGTCGATGCCGAGGAAGCGCTGGAGATGCACCTGGTGTCGCGCATCGTCGAGCCCGGTGAACTGATGGCCGAGGCCAGACTCACGGCCGAGATGATCGCCGCCGCGCCGCGCTGGGTGACGCTACGCACCAAGGCCAAGGCACAAGCCCGGGCCGCCGTGGAATTTGGCGATACCGCGGACCTTTAGGCCCGTGCTTCGCCCATGTCGTTCCACACCCGCTGGTCCTGGAGTTTGCCCTCGGCCACCGAGAATCGGTCAATGAAGCGGATGCCGGCGAAGGCCGAGCCGTCCGGCCATTCGCCTTCGAGGGTGCCGAAGCAATAGACCACGGCGCCCTGTTCGGTGATGGCCTCGTCGAAGCGGTCGTAGACTTTGCGCACGGATTTGTAGCGCGGCTTGGCCCACTCGACCAGTTCCTCCAGTTCGCCAAACGTGGCGCCGCCGGGGAAGGTCATTTCGAAATTCTTGTCCAAGAACGATCTCGCGCGCTCGAGATCCCGTGCTTCCATGGCGGCCAGGAAATCCTGGACCAGCTCGGCCGGGGAGGGGAGAGGGGCGCCGGGCGTCCGCGGGATGCCGCCGCGGCGGTAGCCCACTTCCTCGTCGACCTCGTAGATCATCACCGTGGTGCCTTCGCGCGGCGCCGCGATGGTCGACAAGACGGCGTTGGTCAGGCGCTGCGCCAGACGTTCGCGGGTCTCGACATCGTAGCCCTTCATGAGGGTGATGGTGACGACGGGCATGATTCCTCACTTCGAAAGTGACGGTAGCCAGGTGGCGATTTCCGGAAAAACGACGATCAGCGCCACCAGGACCATGGCGCAGAGCATGAAGGGGATGGCGGCCAGGCAGATCTCGCTGAACCGCGTGCCCGGTGGTGCCACCCCTTGCATGACGAAAAGTAAAAGGCCGAAGGGCGGCGTGGTGAAGCTGATCTCCAGGGCCAGCAGGATGATGACGCCGAACCAGATCAAATCGAAGCCGAAGTTCTGGGCCAGCGGGAAGAAGATCGGCACCGTCAGCAGCATCATCGAAAGCTGGTCCATGAACATACCCAGAATCAGCAGGATGCCGAACATCACCAGCAGCATATAGAGCGGCGAGACATCGAAGCCGGTAACCCAGTTGATGAGGCCGTTGGAGCCGCCGGAGAACGAGAGGATCTGGCTGAAGGTGGACGAGCCGAAGATGATCAGCAGCGCCATGATGGTCACCCGGCCGGCCCCTTCCAGCGACTTCCAGGTGGCATCGATGGTGAGGCAACGGTAGGCCAGTGCCAACAGCACCACGCCCAGGCAGCCGAAGGCCGCGGCTTCCGAGGGCGTGGCAACGCCGAACATGATCAGGATGATGACGCCGATGACGATCGACACCATGGGCAGCACGTCGAGCAGCAAAAGCCGGGCGCGGCGGGCCCAGGGCACGAACTCGATCTCGTAGTTGGGTGCGGCTTCCGGGTCGATCTTGACGCGGACGTAGATCAGCACGGCGTACATCACCGCCAAGATCAGGCCGGGCATGATGCCGGCCACCAGTAGCTTGCCGATGTCGAGCTCGGCCAGGGTGCCCAGCAGCACCGCCAGCGCCGAGGGTGGGATCAGCATGGCCAGGCCGCCGGTGCCCAGGATGGGGCCGATCGACATCGACTTCTTGTAGCCCCGCTTGGTCATCTCCGGCACCATCAGCGTGCCCAGCAGCGCCGTCGAGCCCATCGACGAGCCACTCAGCGTGGCAAAGGCCGTGCCGCCGGCCACGGTGACGTAGGACAAGCGCGCCGGCACCCGGCCCATCAGTTTTTCGACGGCATTGAACATGCGGTTGGCGAGGCCGGTGTGGAAGAAGAACTCGCCCATCAGCAGGAACATGGGGATGGGCACCAGGGCGAAGGTGGTCATGGATTCGAAGGCGTTGCCGGCCAGCACGCCGACGCCGCGCTCGATCACCGTCAGCAAGTCGCCGCGCCCGCCCATGTAATAGGCCGCCGCCACCACGTTGACGCCGAGGAAGGCCAGCCCCACCGGCATGCCGATGGCCATCAGCGCCAGGATCGAGCCGAGCAGGACGGCCAGGGTCCAGTACCACTCCATGGCGCCTCAGGCGCGCATTATTCGTGCACCCCGGCCTGGCCCGAGTGAATGATTTCACGGCCCACGACGAAGCGCAGGAACTCGACCGCCATCAGGCCGAAACCCAAGGGCATGGTGACGGTGACGATCCAGCGTGGGATGTCCATCGAGCCGCGCACGTCGATCTCATCGACCCGGATGTCCTCGAGCGCCAGAAGTCCCGAATAGAAAGCAAACACGGCGCAGATCAGAACGCAGATCAAGGCCACCAGGCGCGACAGCCAGTTACGCACCTCAGCTGACACGGCGGCGGTCAGGATCTCAATGAAAACGTGCCCGCGCTGGCGCACGATCCAGGGCGAGCCGAACATCAGGCAATAGATGAAGCCGTATTCGATGAAGACGAAAGAGTAGGGCGTATAGGAAAGCCCCAGGGTGCGGAAGGTGGTGGCGTAGACGATCGACACCATCATCAAGCCGAGATAGACGGCGGCCAAGCCCATCATCAGGCGCAGCACCCAGGTATAGGTCCTGTCGATGCCGCTGAGCACGAGGGGCCGGCCGCCGTTTTATCCCAGGCAGCGCCGGACTATCTGTCGGACGCCTTTTCCTGGTAAAGCTTGCGCAGCTTGCCGGCCGCATCCAGCGAGCGACCCATCTTCTTGAGCCGTCCGGTCATGCGGTCGTAAGCCGAATCGATGGCGATCTGCAGGTACTTATCGCCGGCCGGGGTGGCGTGGAACTTCATGCCCTCGGCCAGGAGTTTCTTTTCCTCGGCCTTGGATTCAGCGATCCGCGCGGTTCGGCTCGAGTTCTCGTGCTTGATGACCTCTGCCGTAATGGTCTGCTGGGCGGCGGCGTTCAAGCTCTTCCAAGCGTCCAGGTTCATCATCAAGCCGATGTCGGTATGGTAAAACATAGGATCGACGCGATGGCGCAGGAATTTGTCCCACTTGAGCTGGGTGATGCCCAGCGAGGCCCAGGCGCTGGCGTTGACCACACCCTTCTCGAGTGCCGAATAGACCTGGTTCGAGGACATGTTGTGGGTGGTGGCGCCCAAGGCCCGGAAGAAGGCGCCGTAGATCGGGTTGTCGCGCATCTTGACGCCGGCGAAGTCGGGCAGGCCGTCGCTTTTGAACTTGGGCGGGTCCTGGGTGAAGATGTAGAAGCCCAGGCCTGAATCGATCCAGCCCAGATAGGTGGTGTTGAAGTGCTTCTGGTGCAGGCCGTCGATGACGCCCATGCCGCCGTTCTTGCGCACGATGGCGGGCGAGGAGTTGGAGGTCGAGATGGCCTCGTTCTCCGGGATTTTCCCTGCGTAGAAGGCGGCCGGGGTGCAGACCATGTCGACCGAGCCCTTGCTCACGGCCCCGGGCTGCTGGAACATCTTGATCGAGTTGAAGGGCTTGATGTCGATCTTGACCTGACCGGCGCCAGCCTTGTTGATGTTGGCCACCAGGGCCTTGCAGCTTTTGGTGTAGACCAGGAAATCGGGGAACGGGTAGACCAGCGTGAGCTTGGCCTCGGCCCGGGCCGCGGTCTGCCAGCCGGCCAATACGGCGGCGGCCAGCGCGGCAGCCGTAATCAGTGATCGTTTTGTGGACAAGTCAACCTCCCTTGATGGGCCCGGATCCCCAAAGCGTGGGACCGGGCGCTATTTTTGCCGTTCGAATTACTGAATAAGATGACAGATTTGACATGATAGGCAAATACCGAGTGAATCTCGACTGGCCGAGGGGAGGGAGATTTCCGTGGCTGCGACGCTGGCCGAAAAAATAATCGCCCGGGCCGCCGGGCTCGAGCGCGTGGCGCCCGGCGAGATCGTCACTTGCCGTGTCGACCTGGCCATGATCCACGATTCCGGCGGCCCGCGGCGGGTGGCACCGCTGCTCGAACGCCTTGGCGTCGGCCTTTGGGACGCCGACCGCGTGGTCGTCGTCAGCGATCATTACGTGCCGGCGGTGGATGCCGAAAGCGCCGCCATCCTCGATCTCACGCGGCGTTGGGTGGCGGCCAACGGCATCAGGAATTTCCATGACATGCGCGGCATCTGCCACGTCGTGCTGCCCGAGCACGGGCATTTGCGCCCGGGCCTCTTCGTGGTCGGCGGCGACAGCCACTCGCCCACCGGCGGCGCCTTCGGCGCCTTCATGTTCGGCGTTGGCGCCACCGACATGGCCGGCGTGCTGGCCACCGGCGAGACCTGGATCCGGGTGCCCGAGAGCCGGCGCATCGAGTGGCGGGGCGCGCTCGGCCCGGGCCTCACGGCCAAGGACATGGCGCTCGCCCAGTGCGCCCACCTGGGCCTCGACGGCGCCGCCTACGGGGCGTTGGAGTTCGCCGGCCCGGCCGTGGCGGCCCTGGATATGGCTGAGCGCATGACGCTTTGCAACATGGCGGCCGAGCTTGGTGCCCAGACCGGCCTGGTGGCGCCCGACCAGACGACGGTGGATTTCTTGCGGGCCACCGGCGTCGAAGTGGCGGCGTTCGATGATTGGCGCTCGGACCCGGATGCGGCCTTTACCGCCGACCACGAATTCGATGCCACCGCACTCGAGCCGCAAATCGCGCTCCCTGACAGCCCGGCCAACGCCGTGGCGGTGGCGGCGGCCGGGAACGTGGCCATCGATCAGGCTTATATCGGCGCCTGCACGGGGGCCAAGCTTCTCGACCTGCAGCGCGCCGCGGCGTTGCTCAAGGGGCGGCAAGTGGCCCCGGGCGTGCGCCTTTTGGTCGCCCCGGCCAGCACCGCGACCACGGCGGCGGCGGCGGCCGACGGCACCTTGGCCACGCTGACCGCGGCCGGCGCCATCCTGATGCCGTCCGGTTGCGGCGCCTGCGCCGGCTATGGCGCCGGCGTGCTGGCGGCCGGCGAGGTCTGCATCGCTGCCACGGCGCGCAACTTCAAGGGCCGCATGGGAGCGCCGGACTCTCAAGTCTATCTCGCATCGCCTTACTCGGTCGCCGCAGCTGCCGTGGCCGGCCGCATCGTCGATCCACGGGAGTTTCTGGAGGCGGGGGGATGAACCGAGCCGCAGGCCGAGCCTGGGTCTTTGGCGACGACGTCGATACCGACCGTCTGGCACCCGGCCTTTACATGAAAGGTCCCATCGAGGTGATGGCGGCGCATTGCCTGGAAGCGCTCGATCCCGCCTTTGCCGCCGAGGTACGGCCGGGCGACGTGGTGGTGGCGGGGCGCAACTTCGGCTGCGGCTCGTCGCGCGAGCAGGCCGCCGAGGTGCTCTGTCATCTCGGCCTGGCTGCCGTGGTGGCCCAGTCCTTCGCCGGCATCTTCTACCGCAACGCCCTCAACCTCGGGCTCCTGGCCCTGATCTCGGCGGCGGCGCCAAGCATCCGGCCCGGCCAGCGCCTGGATCTCGATGCCGAAGCCGCGGCCATCGTGCTCAAGGGCGGCGAAGTCCTGGACTGCGAGCCGATTCCGCTCCATCTTCTGGCCATGGTGCGGGATGGCGGCCTGGTGCCCCATCTCGCCAGGAGCCTGGCAGGAGGCAAGAATGCGTGAGCTCTTGACCGGCGGCATCCTGGTGGTGCCGGGGATCTACGACGGCCTGGGGGCGGCCTTGGCCGAACGGGCCGGCTTCCAGGCGCTTTACCTTTCCGGCGCCTCCATCGCCTACACCCGCTTCGGCCGGCCCGACATCGGCCTGGTGAGCATGAGCGAGGTGGCCGATACCCTGGCCCTGATCAGCGAACGCAGCGACCTGCCGCTGATCGTCGACGCCGATACCGGATTCGGCAACGCGCTGAACGTGCAGCGCACGGTGGCCCGGTTCGAACGCGACGGTGCCGCCGCCATCCAGCTCGAGGACCAGACGCTGCCCAAGCGTTGCGGCCACTTGGCCGGCAAGACCATCGTGCCGGCGGCCGAGATGGTGGGCAAGATCAAGGCCGCTTGCGACGCCCGGCGCCACGACACCATCATCGTCGCCCGCACCGACGCCATCGCCGTCGAGGGCCTGGAGCTGGCACTGGAGCGCGCCGAACGCTATGCCGAGGCGGGCGCCGACGTGCTCTTCGTCGAGGCGCCGCGCGACGACGACGAGATGGCCACGGTCTGCCGTCGCTTCGGCGGCCGGGTGCCCCTGTTGGCCAACATGGTCGAGGGCGGCAGCACGCCCATGCATAGGGCGGCCGAGCTGGAAAGCATGGGGTATTCGATCGCCCTCTTTCCCAGCGGACTGGTGCGAGCCCAGGCCAAATTGACCACGGAATACTTCGCCAGCCTGGCCGAGCACGGCTGGAACCAGCCGTTGGGCAACCGCATGCTCGACTTCCAGGGGCTCAACGACTTGCTCGGCACCGCCGACATCCTGGCTGCCGGCCAGGCCTACGACGCCGCCAATTTCGAGCGCGGCGATGACGATTGATACCGTCACCCTGGCGGTGCTCAAGGGCCGGCTGGAGCAGATCGCCGATGAGATGGACGCGACGCTGTTTCGCTCCGCTTTCAATCCCATCATTGCCGAGGCCCACGACGCTTCCCACGGCATCTACGACGCCCGCAGCGGCGAGACCCTGGTGCAGGGCAAGTCCGGTCTCCCCATCTTCGTCGGGGCCATGGCCTTCGCCGTCAAGACCGTGATCGCCAAGGCCGCGGCGGACGGCGACCTGGCCGAGGGCGACGTCTACATCTTCAACGACCCCTACGACGGCGGCACCCATCTTTCCGACTTCAAGCTGGTCCAGCCCTTCTACCGCAACGGCGAGGTTTACTGCTATTTGGCCTCGGTGGGTCATTGGCACGACGTCGGCGGCAACGTGCCGGGGAACTACAACCCCGTAGCCACCGAGAGCTTCCAGGAAGGCATGCTGATCCCGCCTGTGAAACTCTTCGTACGGGGCGAAATCCGGAACGACATCATCGAGATCCTCAAGGCCAACAGCCGCCTGCCGGGCTCGCTCTATGGCGACCTCAACGGCCAGATCAACGCCCTCGAGCTCGGCCACCGGCGTCTGGCGGCGTTGCTCGACGAATACGGCGACGCCACAGTGGCCGAGGCCTTCGTCGAATTGCAGACCCGCGCGGCACGCCTGATGCGCTCGCACATCGCCGAATTCCCTTCCGGCACCTATTCCTGCGACGACTGGCTCGACAATGACGGCATCGTCGACGAGCCTCTGAAGATAGCCCTCGACCTGACCATCGCCGGCGACCGCCTGGTCTTCGATTTTTCGCGCTCGGCCAAGGCCTGTGCCGGGCCCGTCAACATTTCGCGCTCGACCGCCATTGCGTCGTGTTATGTCGCCATCAAGCACATCTTCCGCGACGTGCCGGCCAACGCCGGCGTGCTCGAGCCTATCGAGTTCGTCATACCCGAGGATGCCATCCTCAGCGTCGGCCCGCCCAAGCCCGTGGGCGGTTATACCGAGACCATCCTGCGGGTCATCGATGTCGTCTTCGGTGCCTTCGCCCAGGCCGATCCGGGGCGCTCCAACGCCTGCGCCTACGGCACCATCAATGCGCTCTCGTTGGCCGGCCACCGCGGTGACGGCCGGCGCTGGGTGATGTTTTCCTTTTTTGGCGGCGGCCATGGCGGCCACCCCGAGGGCGACGGTCTGAACCACGGCAACGCGCCCATCTCGACCGCCACCATCCCGCCCGTCGAGATCCTCGAGGCGGCCTATCCGGTGATGTTCACCCAGTGGGCGCTGCGCCCCGACTCGGGTGGCCCGGGGCGCCACCGGGGCGGTTTGGGCGCGCTTTACGAGATCGAGCTGCTGGAGGAAAGCGCCGATGTTTTCCTCTTTGGCGAACGCGGCCGCTTTCCCCCCCAGGGCGTGGTCGGCGGCGGCCCGGGTGCCCTCAATCGCTTCGCCTTCGAACAGGACGACGGCGATCACCAGCCGCCCTTCGTTTCCAAGATGGTGGGCATACGCATCCGCCGCGGCCAGCGCCTCAAGCTGGAGACCCCGGGCGGCGGCGGCTATGGCCCGGTGGCCGAGCGCAGCCCTGAAAGCGTCGCCCGGGACCTGCGCCTGGGCTACGTAACCCCCGAGGGCGCGCGGCGCGACTACGGCGTCCACCCCGAGGGTGTCGATCCCGAGGCCGCCGAATGAGCCAGAGCGGCACCACAGGGGGTACAATCGTCGGCGTCGACGTCGGCGGCACCTTTACCGACGTCTTCACCATCGACCAGCAAAGCGGGGCCTGCGCCGTGGCCAAGGTGCCGACGACGCCGGACGATCAGGCCGAAGGCTTTGCCGCCGGCATCGCCCAGGTGGCCGACCCGGCGAGATTGAGCACCGTGGTCCACGGCACCACGGTGGGCACCAATGCGCTCCTGGAGCGCAAGGGCGTGCCGACCGGCGTCATCACCACCCGGGGTTTTCGCGACGTCTTGGAGATGCGCCGGCGCGACCGCCCCGAGACCTGGGGTCTGTGGGGCCAGTTCGAGCCCGTGGTGAGCCGCGAGCACCGCCTCGAAGTGAGCGAGCGCACGCTGGCCGACGGCACCGTGCACACCCCGGTCGACACCGCCGAGGTGCGGGCCGCGGCCCAGGTCCTGCTGGCCGCCGGGGTGCAAGCGGTGGCCATTTTTTTCGTCAATGCCTACGCCAACCCGGCCAACGAACGCGCCGCCCTGACTGCCCTGAAAGAGGTCTGGCCCAACCCCCACGTCAACATCTCCAGCGACATCCTGCCCGAGATCCGGGAATTCGAACGCGCCTCGACGACGGCCCTGAACGCCTACCTGCAGCCGCTCATCGGCGATTATCTGCAGGGCCTGGAGAGTTCGCTGGGTGGGCGCGGCTTTGCCGGCACGATCCTCATCGTGCAGTCCAACGGCGGCGTCATGAGCGTGGATAACGCCCGCCAGCGGCCCATCCGCACGGCCCTTTCCGGGCCCGCCGCGGGCGTCATCGCCGGCGCCCACATCGCCGCCCAGGCCGGCCAGGCCAACGTCATCACCTGCGACATGGGCGGTACCAGTTTCGACGTCTCGCTGGTGGCCGAGGGCCAGAGCACGCTCAGCCCCCAGACCGCCGTCGACTTCGGCCTGGTGGTGCGCACGCCGATGATCGAGATCACCACCATCGGCGCCGGCGGCGGCTCCATCGCCTGGGTCGACCGTGGCGGGCTCTTGCAGGTGGGGCCCGAAAGTGCCGGTTCCGATCCCGGTCCGGCCTGCTACGGCCTGGGCAACGAGCGCCCCACGGTGACCGATGCCAACGTCGTATTGGGCCGCATCAATGCCCAAAGTCCCATCGGGGGTGGCCTCGAACGCCTCGATGTGGAGGCCGCTCGGGGTGCCATCGAGGCCCATGTCGGTCGGCCCCTGGAGCTCGACACCATGGCAGCGGCGGAGGCCGTGATTCGCCTCGCCAATTCGCACATGGCCGGCGCTATCCGCCTGGTCTCGGTCGAGCGCGGCTTTGATCCGCGCCATTTCACGGCCATGCCCTTTGGCGGCAGTGGCGCCCTGCATGCCGGCGCCCTGATCCGCGAGGTCGGCCTCTCGTCCGCCCTGGTGCCGCGCTTCCCCGGCGTCACCAGCGCGCTGGGCTGCGTCATTGCCGACCTGCGTCACGACTTCGTGCATACCGTCAACGTCATGCTCGACGACCTCGATGCGGCGGCGCTGGATGCCGAGATCAACGAGGCGGCGGCGGCCGGGCGCGGCCTGGTCGAAAGCGCCGGTGTGGCGCTGGCCGGCATCGACTGTCTGATCGAGCTCGACATGCTCTATCTCGGCCAGACCCATACCGTGGCAGTGCCGTTGACGCTGGAGATCGGCGAGGGTGGAAGCGGCATCAATGCTGCGCAAATCGAAACCGCTTTCGAGGCGCGCTACCTGCAGGTCTATGGCCGCTTGTTGGATGGCATCGCCATCCGGCTCCTGAACCTGCGTCTTGCCGTGGTCGGGCGGCGGCCCAAGCTCGACATGGCACTGCTGGCCCCCCAAGGCGGCAGCCTGGAGGCGGCGGGGCGCGGCGCCCGGCCGATCTGGATCGACGGCGGCTGGCGCGAGGCCCCGGTTTTCGAGCGCCTGGCGCTGCCGGTGGGCGCCGTAATCAATGGGCCGGCGGTGCTGGAACAGCCCGACGCCACGACCTTCGTCGATCCCGGCCTAATGGCCCGGGTCGATGATTGGGGAAATCTGGTGCTGACGGCGGAGGAGAGCTGATGGCGGAGCTCAAGTTCGATGCCCCTCGCACCGGCCTGATGCTGGTCGATCTGCAGAACGATTTCCTGCACCCGGAAGGCGCCTACGCCCGGGCCGGTGTCTCCGATCCGGCCATCGCCGCGCTCCCGGCCCGCTTGGCACCACTTGTCGAAACCATGCGGGCGGCCGGCGGCTGGATCGTCTCGACCCACTTCACGCTGGTACCGGGAAAGGGGGGCGTGCCTTTCATCAGCCCGCACTTGCGCCAGCTGCGGCCCTTCCTGGGGGCCGGAGATTTCAGCCCCGGCAGCTTCGGCCAGGCCCTGGTGGACGAACTGGCGCCGGCTGATCTCTCGGTCGAGAAGGTGGCCTTTTCCGCCTTCTACCAGAGCCGGCTGGAGTTCGTGCTGGGGCGCGCCGGCATCGACAGCCTGATCTTCGCCGGCATCGTCACCAACGGCGGTGTCGCCTCGACGGTGCGCGATGCCCACGTGCGGGATTTTTCCTTGATCGTGCTCGACGACGGCTGCGCCGCCTTCGGTGATGATATCCACCAGCATTCCCTGGCCTCGCTTTCGACCATTGCCACGATAGCCAGTTGTGCCGAAGTCCAGACGGCGCTGGGCTCATGAGCGTTTTGCCGCCACCGTCCCGGGGCTTCGATCTGACCGTGCCGCTGGCGGTGATCGGCGCCGGGGCCTGCGGCTCGGTGGCCGCCCTGGCGGCGCGTGAGGCCGGCGCCGAGGTTCTGGTGCTGGAGCGCGACGCTTTGCCGGCCGGCTCGACGGCGCTTTCGTCGGGCATGATCCCGGCCTCCGGTACCCACTGGCAGCGTGCCGCCGGGGTCGAGGACGGCGTCGATATCCTGGTTGCCGACATCCAGGCCAAAACCGGCCACCAGGCCGAGGCCGTCATCGTCGAGGCGGTGTGCCGCGAATCCGCTCCCGCCGTCGAATGGTTGGCGGAGCGCCATGCCGTGCCCATTGAGCTGGTCGGTGGTTTTCTCTATCCCGGCCACAGCCGGCTGCGCATGCACGCACCGCCCTCGCGCACCGGCGCCGAATTGATGGGCGGTCTGAGCCGGGCGCTGGCGGCGGCCGGCGTCGACGTGATTACCGAGGCCCAGGTCAGCGATCTTTTCGCGGCGCCCGACGGCCGCATTCGTGGCCTGCGCTTTCGCCGCCCCGACGGCAGCCACGAGGACCTGGGCTGCCAGGCCCTGGTGCTGGCATGCTGCGGCTTTGCCGGCAGTCCGGAACTGGTTTCGCGCCACATCCCCGAGATGCGCCGGGCCAAGATCTTCGGCCACGAGGGCAACCAGGGCGACGCCGTCAAGTGGGGCGAGGCCCTGGGCGCCGAGCTTCGCCACATGGGCGCCTACCAGGGCCACGGCTCGATCGCCGAGCCCCACGCCATCCTCATCAGCTGGGCCCTGATGATGCAGGGCGGTATCCAGGTCAACGCCCAGGGCCGGCGCTTTTCCAACGAGCACGAGGGCTATTCCGAGCAGGCCGTGCGGGTGCTGGCGCAGGACGGCGGCCTGGCCTGGAATATCTATGACCAGCGCCTGCACGAGCTTGGTTTGGATTTCGACGACTACCGCGGCGCCCAGGCCGCCGGGGCGCTGCGCCAGGGCGCCACGGCGGCGGCGTTGGCCCAAAGCTGCGGCTTACCGGCGGCGGCGCTCGAGGAGACCCTGGGCCAAGCGGCCGATCTGGCGGCGGGCGAGGGCAGCGATTCTTTCGGCCGCGACTTCACGGCCGCGCCGGCTTTGGCGCCGCCCTACTTCGCCGTCAAGGTGACAGGCGCGCTGCTGCACACCCAGGGCGGCCTGCGTGTCGATGCCGAAGCCCGGGTGCTGCGTCCCGACGCCAGCCCCCTGCCTAACCTGTTTGCCGGCGGCGGTGCCGCCTGCGGCGTCTCCGGTTCGGCGGTTTGGGGCTATCTCTCGGGCAACGGCCTGCTCAGCGCCGTGGCCTTGGGCCGCATCGCCGGCCGCGGTGCCGCGGCCTTGATCGGGCATGAGTCCACAGCAGGCTAGAATGTGACGACCGTCACACTCAAT
>PVBE011712267.1_pt1 | contig 22250 bp, 12 predicted proteins | sample 1631181 | NCBI WGS metagenome assembly PVBE01 (sample SAMN08397723, study PRJNA350692) | Marine metagenome, whole genome shotgun sequencing project. | isolation source: water | place: Pacific Ocean | collected 2012-04 | reverse complement strand
TGAAGGACATGCCGTCCGAATCGGGAAATGTGGCAGAAAAGGTGAAGAACCTCCAGACTGGGCAACCGAAGCAAGAATTCCCTTTTAGAGGAATGTCTAAAAAGAGGTCGACGAGTGCCCTCGACGGGGTTGCAGAAGCTCCTCCAGCGAAACGTATGGCTGTGATGAAGGAGCCACCGCCATCTGCCAAGAGATCGGTTGAAGGTTTCCCGAAGAGTACGCTGTCTGCGATGCTCCCTGGTGCCAAATACGTTGGCGAGGAACCGGTAGCCAAAAGGCCACCACCTGCGCGAATGGTGAATCAGCCCATCCCGAAGAAGTTGCCAGAGGATCTTCCTCCGGCGCCCCCTTCAGGAGTGCCGACGATGCCGCAGAGAGAGATTCCCTTGCCGCCGACATGGCCGAGCAGCGCGCCCGACGGCGATGCAGCAGGAACAGAAGCCTGCGCCAGTGCAGCTGCTGGTCCCGCATACGAAGAAAACAACAGATTCGCGAAACAGACGCCGCCAAAGCCGAATGGGCCACCACCTCAGGTCGTTCGGACTGCTGAAGGCCCAGTCTATTTTTGCGATCAAGATGAACCAGCGACAGGAGATCCAGCGAATATACCGACGAGGGAGCCGCCGCAGTACCTGAAAGGACATTATAAGATCGGGGCGACTCCGGATGTTGATCGTGGACAACCTGAAGATGCTGCAACGCAACGACCAAAATGGACACCTCCTCCGCCGAAACCAAGTTCACCGACGATCATGCAGTTTGTCCCAGGAAATTTCTACCAACATACAGGAACGGGACAAGTGCGATTCCTAGCATTAACGGAGGACGACTATCAAAGAAGCCAGTGCCGTGTGATGCAAAGGAATGATATACGCAGCTCTTTGACCGAGTTCTGTGTGCCTACAAGGGAAATGCAGGTCACGGAGAATCCTGCGTCAACTGGCCGAGCAACTGGTGTTGCCAAAAATCCCACCGACACCGGACGACCACGAAGAATGTATTATACCGATGCGCCCGTCATAGACCTACGTTTCCTATCCTAGGTAAAGTGCATACCCAAACAAGGCTCTGTAAACCTAAACATCAACCTCAAAAAAAACATAAAAACAAAACGTTACAAAAATCTAAGGCACGGAATCTCATATTGAAAAATCTGAGGATTTTTGCGGCGAACCCGCGGCACCATACCGGACCGGATGCAGTAGAGGCACCCGGTGTCCCCACCACCGGTGCCCAAAGAGACGCTTGATGCCCCAGCGGCGTTTGATACCCCTCTCCAGTCCAGAGGCGCAAGATGCCCCAAGGGGAGCCCTATAACCCAAACTTCAATGCTCCAAGAGGAGCCCTATAACCCTATAACCTAACCCAAACATCAATGCTCCAAGGGGACCCCTATAACCCAAACATCAATGCTCCAAGGGGAGCCCTGTAACCCTGCAACCCAAGCTGGCTCAAAGGAATGTTTGGCTCAAGGTAACCACGCCGACTTCGTATTGCGATATGGCGGAGGATCAGTCAGACGATTCTTTGCGAGGCTTCTCTGGCGCAGAGGATGCCAGTCCTGCGAGCCCACCTTGTGCAACTGATGCGGAGGACCTGTTCGGGCCGTCGGACGACGAGTCTGTGGGCTCGGACTTCAGTGAGGGTCCACCGACAATGCAGGACGCATCCGAATGCGAGTCCATTGGCTCTGCATTTTCGGCAAGGCTTGCGGCACACGACGACGATGCCGACGATGAGCTGTTTGGCGATGCTGGGCCTGGCGTTGATGTGGCCAAGGAGGACATGGACTTGGAGCAACGGGGCCGTTTGGTGCACGAACGGGTTCTTCGCTGGGTTCGTGACGAGGCGCGCAGGAAGGCTGGAGCCGACACCGATGTCGAGCTGGTGGTTGACAGCGACGACGAGATGCGCCCTGGCTCTGCGGCTTATGCTCGTGCCCACAAGGAGCACGCCATTATCCAGGCGCAGGCCCAAGCTGAGGACGCTGATGGTGTTGGCGAGGGGGATGCCGAGGAGCCCTCAAAGGCACTCCACATGGCTCTCAGCTTCTCAGGCAAATTGTGGGACGTTGGCAGAAAGCCAGTGAAGATGTTGTTGTTGTTGCTCTCAAGGTCCGGCGCTAAAGTGGAGGACCCCTTGAATGCAGAGATCATGGACCGCATCCAGGAGAACCATCTTGGTGTGCAGCGCGCTCCACGGTATGGTTCCTGGACATCTGAGGCGGATCGACTTGGCTGCAAATTGGGGACATATCAAGCCCGCTTTTCGGAGACGTGCGAAATGAGCTTTCAGCTGGCCCGGGTTTTCTGGTGCACCTTGATGTCAAAGCTCATCGTGCTACGGGAAGCAAGTCCGACTCGTTTTTTCATCGAAGGGGTATGCTTTTCGGTGCAAGCGGACGAGACTCCTGCCACATTTCGGCTGCGGGAAGCTGTGCATGGCTCCAGCGTGAATGTGGGCGAGGCTATTGCCAACCCTGGCGATGTCACGAAATCTATACGGTTTCAGAAGCGAGCCTTCAGACAGGTCGTCAAGGTTGTGCAGCCGGAGTTGCGCTTGAGCATGCTCACGCGCACGGTTGACCAGGATGGATGTAACCGCTTTTGCATGTATACGGGGGAGTTGCCGGTGCACCTGTCTTCTTTTGACCACAATACAGCCGAAAACATGTATGCTTGGTATTGCAACTTGTTGGCCATCCCTGGTTTTTCTGATGCCATCCTTGGGGGATCTGCTGAACGAGTCTATGCGGGGACCACCATGGACCTCGCTTCTTCGAACCTTCGGTTCATAAACCAGTGCAAGAAGGTTGAGAAGGGCAAGGACGGCAATGATCGGAGAAGGCTGCAATTACCGTGCAATGTGCACAGGCAACAGACTTCCATCGGGCATGTGTACGACTTGATCTCGTATCATATATCGGCTTTGGTGGCGCTGGTCCTTGCTCTGACGAAGAGCGGCACTTTTAAAAAACTAACGAAGGCCCTTGCCTGGCTCTTGACCTACGACTTGGAATGGTTTGGTCCCAATGTCGACCCACCGGATCCCACAGATGACCGGACACAGCGGATCGATGCTCTATTGGATTGCTGCATACCCGTGCCACCTCAGGGGGACCCCGCAAGGGGGGTTGCCTTGCGCCGCCGGCACATATACAAGACGATGATCACAGGGGACACCGAAGGCGCGAGAGTGCAACATTATTGTCGGCACCGAAATTGTTGCCCCAGCAAGGAGGTTTGCAAGCAGCGGTTCAGATCAGATGTATGTTGGGCTTTGCTGCCAAATCCGCCGCGAGTTTTTCCAGTACATCGCTGGAGTGGCTCCGACGAGGTTGTCTCCATGATTACTCTCCTCGCCAACACCCATGGCCTCCTAACAAAGGTCGTGCCAATATGGCTGAAACTTTCCAAGTCCGATTCCAAGGAGTTCACCACGGATGCGGAAGTGGCGGATTTCATCCGGCAGGAGATGCCACAGCTGTACGACTCGGAGTCCGAGGCCGAGTTCTCCGAAGGCGAGATCCATCGCAAAGCTCCACGCGCGTGGGCAGGGCGAAGGCATGGGAAGCAAGCTACGAACTCCGACAATGTTGCAATCGATTGGGCGGAGCGCAACCGACGCAACCGGACGGAGGTAAAGACTTGGGCGAAGCAGAATCCTGAGACGCCCCTACTTGTGATAAACAGGTGCATCCGTCCCGGAGCAAGGCTGATAAACCACCTCGTTGGCAGATCCGGCGCCGATTGGGACGTCAAGGAAGGTGCTCAGTGTGTCAAAACTGGCAAGCGCAAATTGCGATTGGTGGAGGAATATGAGGGCAAATTATGGCAGCGTTTTGCGCGGGACATCCTGGATGCCATGGTGAATGAGGACCTTTGGCGTGCAATTCCATTGCGGAAGCGCACCATGGAGGCTCGGTGCTTGGCATTCCGCATGCTATCTCGAGCTTTGGTCACGACATTCTTGCTGATTGTCTTGGTATGCCGGGGTTATCCTCATAAGCTCTTCGGACTCTTAGGAGCTAACCCAGCAGATGTGGCCAGACAGGTCGCAGAAGATATTGACTCGCCTTGCTTATTCTGCGATTTCGCCCTGGACCACGTCAAGGAGTTTAAAACTGCGGACGCCTTGCTCTCCGATCTCTCTCTGATGTTATGCGTCTTCATGGCGTGGGCGACCAGATCCGAAATAGCAAGGGTGGAGTCCAGGAACGCGCAAATCTCGCATGAAGCAAGGTTGCGCGGTGGGCATTGTCCGACGGCCGAGTTTCCGCATGTGAGCGGCTACTGGGCCCTTACCCGTACAAGAGTCATCCATGTTGAGGCACCTCTGAAATCTGGCAAATCAAGGGTTGCCTCGGCAATACCGAAAAAGAAACCGGGGCCGAGGAAAGTTCAAAAGAAGCCTGCTTCCAAAAAGTGCAGCTGGAAGACTCAACGAAAGAACATCGGTCCATACAGACAGTTCTTGAAGGAGAAGTCGGCCAAGGGTGAGTTGAAAGGCAAGGTGGGCAACGACGCATTGAAAGTTAATGAGGAATACAATGCCTTGCCACCGGCGGAAAAGCGGGTGTTGCGTCTGCGTGCTCTTTTGCCAGCCGATGATGCCTCAGACCACGATTCACCAGCTCCTCCCCGGCCACCATCGCCGGCAGCATGTGGTGTTGCAGCCCGATCGCCCCCTGACATTGGCGCGGCTGCTGCAATGGCTGGTGCGGCCCGGGCGTCTTCATCGGCTTTGGTACCTTCTGTCACTGATCTGGACGTGGCTCTTCGGCACATCCGCAATGCGAGTTCTGGAGAGGCATCTCGCAGTGCTGCGGAATTGTTGCAGGACAAGGGGATCATCGCGGAGCATGCCCTCAGCAACGCGGCGCAGCAAGATCTCGACGGAGACAACAGGAACACAAAGATGTTCTTCGCGCACGCTGTGCCTGAGATTTGGCGGGACCGCCTGTCTGTGTTTGAGGTGATCCCTCCTCTCACGAAGCTCAACGAGTTCGCTTGGAAGCAAATCGGGCCGCCTGTGCACGACAGAGAGCTTGTTAACACATTTGGCGTCCAGACTTTGCACTCGGTCTTCCGCCAAACTTGGACAGCCCGGCATGCGACTTGGAAATCCGCGGCTCAGAAGCAGCTGGGCAAGGTCGAGAAAAGCCCAGGCAATGCGAGTCTGTGCAAAGCATACGGTATGTGCATCTGCAAGCTCCCGCTGCTGAAGCTCTTCTTGGAGAAATTCGTGGTCTTGCTGAAGCTGCTCTTTGGCAAGGGCGGCAAGTGGAACCAATGCAGTGAATCTGCTGGATGCGTCCTCGAACTGCGGGTGGACGATGGCGTTGAGGTCGAGTTTCGCGCTTTTGCGCAAATCGCGTTTGTGAACAAACAGTCTTGGGCAACGGGGCTTCTTCGGCTTTATCCTTCGGAGGACGTATCATGCAAACACACGGCACTTGTGTTCAACACCCTTGCAGTGCGCGCAGCACCTGACAACATGTTGCGAGACGCCTCTGATCTTTTTGTCGCAATGGGAGCGGCTAACGCGCCGCTGTTTTTCAGGATGTTCGATTTGACGAAACCCTTGAAAGTCCGCTTGCATGAGCTTGTGGGCGGTGCGCGCGAGGCCCCCAACTTCATCCCGGCTGAGCAGGAAATCCGCTGGATTGGGGAAAACCTGGACTTATGGGCTGGCAGATCAGAACAGGTCCATCCGCTTTCGGCACCTGGAGGTGGCGACGCTGGTGGCGACGCTGGAGGCGACGCTCAGGGAGGAGATGCGGATGCTGGCGGTTACGACGCTCTTTGCTTGGAAGGCGATCCGACGGTGGAGGAGGTTGCGGCAGACTGGGCTGAAGCGTTGCACCACGTAATCGAGCAGTTCGCGGCCGATCAAGTATCCCTTTAAGACGGTTGCTATTAATTGCCGAGAAGGCGTCGGAATCTCACACATACCGAGTGGAGGGTTAATCAATTGGGGGAAGCGAGCAAACCTTCGAAAAAATGATTCCTTGGAAACTTTGGTAACGCAGAGTCCCCAAGCACCTTTTTGAGGTAGGTGAGGTTGCGGAGCTTGATCGAGGAGGGAACTCCAGAACGTGCATCGGGAAAGAACACGATAAATAATGACCTCAAGGAATTGGCAGATTTCGAATCTGCGCCTGGAGTTCCAGAAGGCGAGCGCGTTGGCAAGAAGCGTGGCGCCGACAAGCTTGACAGAGGATCTCCGCGGGTGAGGTTGCCAAAGCTCAGCCCTGACCGTGCGGCACCGGCTTCGCCAATGTCAGATCTCAGCAACTTGTCTGATGCGATTTTCGCTTCAAATGACGCCTCTGAGGGTGCCGGCGATGGGAAGCCTTCTGCTGCTGGCCCTCGAGGTCGCGGCCGCGGAGTTGGTGCGGGCGGGCTTGGCGACGGTGGTGGCACGCCGGTCCCATTGCCAGCTCACCTTGGCGCTGCTGCAGCTTCGGGAGTTGGCCTTGGCCGCGGGCGTGGAGGAGCACGTGCCGCAGGACCGGTTGCACCCCGCGGAAGTCAACAGACACCATGGGGAAGGCCAGGGTGGTCGCTTTCTCTCAGTGATCGCGGCTGCGTCGCTGATTGCCGATGTCACCATGACCTCTCAGACGTCTCTGGTATTTCGACGCACTGCCGTAAGAACTTGACACTGCGTCAGAATAAGACTCCTACGACGATCGAAGAGGCTAGACGTTTGGCCAAGGTCTGGCTTTTGTGTGGCGAGTCGGTAGCTGCCGGCGGCATCGCTCGCTCCAACCATGTCGGCACCGATCCCCGATGTCATTTCGTGGGTAAGAGCGAGGCCGAACTTGATGCACTTGCAGCAGCCTTGGTATGAACGAAAAAAAAAAACTATCTCTAGACCGCCAGGGGTTCTTACCATATTTGGTTTTCATTTTGCCGTCAGCTCGCCCGCAAACAACGCCAAGCTTCTGGCTGAGCAACCGGAAGCGCAAACAAAACAAAAGAAAAGATCGGGCCAAGCCGCGGCAGGTTGCGCCCTCCGTTGGTTGACAATTGTTTCATTTTTAGTTGCTTGGTTCTTTCAGAGGCCCCGTTGCCAATCATAGTTTGGCAAGTTGATCGCGTTCCTGTTTTTAATTAAGGTTGTCTCCTAGAGCTTGCTTTTGCATGTTAGTTCTTGACAACCTGGAACAAGTTACCCGCGCAGTTAGCGAAGGCCATGTGAATCAAGCCCCAGGCTCCGAATGCTTATTCTCACCAGGTTTTCGGGGAAACGCTGCTCTCACATCAAGGGCGCTGTTTTTTCTACAGAGATAGCTCAGGGCAATTCTTGTTTGGGGTCGATGCTGGGGCTACTTCGCGCACAAAGTCTGGTAAATTTGTACATTGAGTGCACCGCAAACACTGCGGCTATATCTTCTGCATGCGTGCTTTGCATCATCGAGGCACCGCCTTGTCATTCCGGTTGTGGACAATCCCGATCATCCCCTAATATATCTCAGTCATTCTGACCGTCGCCTAATATATCCGAGTCATTTCCGATTGTCGCCTGGAAAAGCGATGGCCAAGGAAGCCATCGCGACCGTCGCCTTATATATCCCAGTACTGCACCCACCCAAACCGTTACAGGAAACAGCGTTCGCTCACAGGGTTCTCGCAATGGCCAAATAAAATCTGGCACCAACACTTTCCATCAAAACAGTAATGTTTTACAATGGCCCCATCATGTCTTTTTCAAGATGCATAGTAGGTGCAGAAACTGCTGTTTTACATATTGTTGTCTCATACGGCTTGCCCATCAGTTGCCAAAGGAATAGGATTTGTGCATTCCATTGTTTTCGTCATGGCAATTGTGTTTAGACCACCTCTGCGGAAACATTGTCCGACGGAAAATCCGACAACAATGACGGCAAATCGTTTTCATGTTTGAGCTTCTGAGGTCGCAGCGTACGATTTCTTAAGATTTCCTCAGATTTCCTAAGCGCAGCGTACGCTGCAGATTTGCCTTTTCACATGCGAAGAGGAAGATCGACATCAAGATAAATTGAATTCAGGCATGCGGAGATAGCATACACGTACTACATGATTTCAAATCTCTAGCCCGGTGGCGGCTACGCCGTTCCATTAACAAAAAAAAGCGAAACGTAAAAAAGGGCATACCCTTGGGCAATGCGTGGAGCCACTGCACCTCAACAAACAATTGGGTTTGGCATTTGAAGGTTGCCAAACATAATGTAACTAGGCGAATGGGTTTCACAACCCCAATCGATTTCCAAAGGTGAATTCCTAGATGGCTCATCCTGTCTGCTGCCAAGGGAACAGCAGGTTAGCTATTTGTTTTGGCACAATGATATGCTGTTTGGGGTCGTCCTACTCGGTAGGGTTCGCCGCTGCCTCCCTGAGTCTTAAAACGTCCGCGCTCATTCGCCTTACTAGAAAACCAGCTTTCTAGACGTACCTGCCAGCCTGCCAACGAGCTCACTACACTAGTATACACAGCAAAGTTTCCATGGACCAGTGAGCTCTCTTCAGTCAGGTCTTCCAAGAAAGGATCCTAGCTAGCTATTCTCCGACCTAACACGATTCGTTCCACATTCTTGAAAACATTCAACAGCTTCTCATCATTTTCCTGTTCCTATATGCTGAGGGTACCTCCCGGGTGCCTTAGATGCGCATGAGCATAGACACGCGTAGGTGTGTAGATGGCGCACAGGGACTCCGCGGCCCGGCGTCGTAGACATGTTAGACATGTGTGTGCTGTCGTAGCTAGTTGCGTGTCTATGTTGTTTTTCCTAGTCGTCGCTAGTCGTTGCCTGTGGTCGTCGTAGGTAGGCGCGTCTTTCTCTCTCTTTCTCTCTCTCTGTCTTCTGTCGTTGCTGCCATCCCAATCGTCGTTCCGCATTCTTTCGCATTGCAGCCTCTCAACTCAGCGTTCATTCCAACTTGATTCTGGGGAGTTCACCTCCCAAAGACCTTATGAGAGCCCAGGTTGCAGTCTCCCATAGAGGATATCCTTGCTAGTGAGGTTGATAGAAAGTAAAACGTAGGAAGACTCACCGAAAACAAATCTAACAGAAAGTTCAGAGGTTGTGTACTCCCCAAACGCCGTCCGTACACCCAAGCTCCTCGGACAAGGAACTTGGGTGTACGAACCGCGTTCCCACCACCTTCCTCCTTCCTTCCTCCTCCTTCCTCTTAAAATGTTTGTGTGTTTCGAATACACACGTATGTTGTTGAGTTTCGTGGTGTTCCGCGCAGGGGACAGTGCGCGCCGCCATGTCGGATATCGACTCGGGCTCCGACAGTGGCGGCCTCTCCGCGCTGTCCCAGTCTAGCCCCTGTGCGAGCGTCAAGGAGGCTGCGACGCGCGCGCCTTCGGAGGCGCCTTCGAGCGCCTTCCGAGGCGCCTGCGGCGATGTGGAAGAGGCCAAGGATGCTGGGCCTAGCAGCCTCATTGACAGGTGTTTAAAGGTAATCGATCATCAGAACCGATACCATCCAGTACACGTTTTATTGAAGTACTTCCAGCTGAAACTATTCTAGCGAATTCGGGTAGAAAACACATTATTGATTTAGTACTTATAGTGTCCGTAGGTAAGCGCTATCAGGTTAGTATTTAGTTTATAATGTTGGCTAAATACTAACCTGATAGCGCTCAAAGTTTGAGGCAAAGTTCCGATTGCGAAACTTCAGAAAAGTTAGGAGTACCAGAACCACGAGCACACATTACATTAGTACGCAGGACGCGAAGGACTTCGACGGGTGCCCGAATGCTCTTCGTGTTTCTGCTGACACGGACTCCGATGCAAGCGCAGATCTGGACGGCCTCTCCGACTTCGGAGACGATGGAGGCGGCATCGTGGTTTTGGGTGGTGTTTCCGACGACTGCTGCGTCGACGACGCGTCTGCTGCGCCGACGACGACCCACGGAGCACATATCTCTTCCCCGACTGCTGCTGCTGACGGCGCGAGCGTGACGACCTGCCGCATGTGGACTCCGAGTCCATCCAGGCCGCTGCGACAACCTGAATGTGCAGCTCCTCGATGTTTGGCAACTATAACCGATGCGAACAGTATGTTCAGTTGGTTCCAGCACATCAAGGAGTCCGAGCTGGGTCGCCTTTTGGGTCAAGCGCTGGAGTCAAATCCTATGGACTGGCGCGTGTTTTCTGCGTGCACGGGCCAATTTTCCGAAGGATACTCGTATAAGGTCCCGCTCTAAACGTCAGGATGCGATTCCAAAGGGCTAGACAGTTCTAGTATTTTCTAGACAGCTCTAGACAGGGTAGCGAGTCCCTAGACAACAAACGCAGAAGTCACTTTAGTGAGGTCTTAACAGCTTGAAAAGACTGCTAATATTTCTCCAATTGCTGGCTGCTGGAATTCCGATTGCTGAGAACTCCGTCGATTGCGCAGACACATCGACTGGAAGTCTCGAGTATTTTCCGTAAGAAAATGTTGGCTCTACTACTCGCCGACATCATCGATTTCGTCCCTTCGACATATCTCGACTTTTTATTGGGTTTCGAGTGGGAGCTGAGGATTTGGAAAACATTGTACGTGAAGCAAAACCACAGTCATCTGGTCAGGCACTTTTGGGGCAGCATGGCGGAGATGGAGAACTGCTCTATCTGCAAGTTGTGCGAGAAGGACCCCGAAAATGTTGCTTGCGACCATGACATCGATCAGGCTTACGATTTTGCCGTGATCTGTCCTGCTTGCCCACCATGGAGCAAACTGGGACAGACGGTCGCTGTGGCAACTCCTGACCAGCACAAGGAGTTCAACTGTTGTTTTGGGGATTCTGGGTCCGCAGTGACTGTTGTAAAAAAGAGGCGTCCACTGAACGTGCTATTCGAAGAGGTCCCTCAATTTGCGACAGTCCGAGATTCGACCGGCAGAACTGGGTTGGAGCGCCTGAGTGACGACTTATTTGCCATCAAGGACGACAAACGTCGCAGGGTATATGTGGCATATGCGTACGTTAAACTGGGCACTACGAACTGGGGGGAGGAGACACCGTCCCGAGAGCGGTGCGCATATTACATGCAGACTAGATGGATCTCACGCAATATTCCAGGTCGCCTCCATAAGAAAAAAAGGGTAGACGACAGCACATCGAGTTTGGACTAGTTAGGACACTTCCAGATCTCTATCACAGAAGTTCTTTTGTCTGACTGCATCGCACTCAGACAGTCGAAATCCAACATAAAGCATCCTATCTAGGCGTGTCCATGTCTGCATATAGGCCCTGCCTCGGGCTCTACATCCTGTTCACCACAGAGGCGACCGGAGGCGCTGGAGCTGCGAACTTATGGGCCAAGAGGGTCAAGGCAGCGAAAAGTACTAGTATCCTGATACACTCAACCCCAAATCTTAATGACACACCCCCAAACCCAGTCCGCGAGCCCCCAAATCGGTTTGGCGAGTTCCGGGAAACCTTAGACGGAATGAGTTCAGGTTTTGGTGTTTTTTACATGAAAAATTCCAGCCACACCACCCCCAGAATTCCAGCCAGCAGATTTTCAATATTACGGGGAAAAATAAGACAAATTTGAATCCTTAGACGGAGCAAATTTGAGCCCTTAGACGGAGCAGCAAAAAGGCCACCAAAAGTATGTAAAAACCACCCCACCCTGAAAATTCCAGCCAGCAGATTTTCAATATTACGGGGAAATATAAGTCGTGTTTGAATCCTTAGACGAAGGAAAAATCGATCCTTAGACGGAGCAGTTGAGGTTTTTTTGAGGTTTTCATACTTTTACGCGGGCGCGTTTTCTCGGAATTTGGCACACTGCTTTTGAACCTCCAGCCCAACCCCAGGACTGCGGCCCAGGCTGCACAGTCTGACGAAAAGCCACCCCACCCCCAGAATTCCAGCCAGCAGATTTTCAATATTACTGGGAAAAATAAGACAAATTTGAATCCTTAGACGGAGCAGACGGAGCCCCCAGACCCCACCGCCGCAGTCTCACGAAAAGCCACCCCACCCCCAGAATTCCAGCCAGCAGATTTTCAATATTACGGGGAAAAATAAGACAAATTTGAATCCTTAGACGGAGCAGACGGAGCAGAAAGGAGGCCCGGCCAGCGGGACACCAGGCCAGCGCCCCCAACTAGCGCGGAAAAGACCTGGGCACAGCCCCCACATAGCGACAGACAGGTGACCAGCTACCACAACCAGCGGGAGCGCCCATGCAAAGCCCCCCGCACCACCCCGCACACCGCAGGCGCTAACGGAAATTGCCGGATCCCAGCCCTTAGGCTGGCGCCGCGCCCTGACAGAAAAAAACGTTTTTTTTCTGTCAGGGCGCGGCGCCAGCCTAAGGGCGCAGCACCGTAGCCACAGAGTCGAAGACTTCAGCCGCCACAGGGGGGACAACCGCCAAAGTTCCAATGGCAAAACTCGAAAGCGCAGGCGCGTCTGGGGTAGCCCCCCGCAAAGCCACCCTAAATAAAGGTGCATTTAGGTGTGCACCCAAAAGGCGCATTTAGGTGTGCACCCAAAATGCGCATTTAGGCGTGCAGGAAATGTTTAGAATTCGTTTCTGCTATCCAAAAGGCGTATTTAGGTGTGCAGCCCAAAGGCGCATTTAGGTGTGCAGCAAATGGTTCGAATTTGTTTCTGCTATCCAAAAGGCGCGTTTAGGCGAAATTTTGATCAACCACCAAAGACCCATGCACGCAGGCCGTGCAGGTCCGATGAAAGCGGGCATCACCGAGGTGCTGAGGGGCCAAACCCTATGTTCAGCAAAATGGACCCTCTTACTTAACCGTGGACGAGCACGGTCAGCGATTCGACCACCAAACCCTAGCAACAAGCTGCAGGGCAGGGACTGGGAGGACCAGACCCCCCCCCACAAAGGTGCACGCCACCAGCTGCACAATAATACAATAATCTTCAAGCATTGCTTGATAGATTATGTTAGCGCGTTCTGGTTCCAGCTGTAGTCCTCTTGAGATCTCTCGGCGATTTTCTCCTTGACGAATTCCCTAAGTAAAATTGAAATGAAAAATATAGTTGGAGCACAGGAATGCTTCATCAGGGGACCTTTCTTGAACCGCAATGTCTGTAAGTGGACCCTCTTACTTAACCTCTTACTTTTCTCTCGATGCCAGGCATGCGTTGAAGAGCGCAAAGAATGGGATCCCATCGATGTCCACGACATCTTGGCGGAGTTCGGCTCGTGCCATGCACCCGCTCCGGACCGCTACTGCCCACACCACCCGGCCAATCACCTGGCTCCCTTCCAGTATCAGAGCCTTTTTTGAATCTCGACGTTCAATGTTCGAAACTCCTTACAGGCTCCTGAGAGGATCCAAGTTGAGAACTAGTAAGTCTAAGGCACTCTCATAGGTTTGAACATTCTTTCGATGGCTTTGCTTCAAGATTTAAAATAGTTCTCTGCAAACTCCAGAGGTTCCCTTTCCAGGAGTAATTCCAAGACGTCTGCTAGGTTTTAAAGGGTGGACCCTGCCTCAGGACCCTCGAGACCGTACCGAACAAGGCAAATGGCGATCGCACCATCTGGAGAAGAGGGCGAAATTTAAGATGAGGGCGAACAGCAAGCCCTGGACTAATGCTCGTCCTCGCCGACATCTGCGAGGCATAGCCGGTGGGCTGCAGTGCAAAAGCAAACGAACTCTGGATTTGTTAGACGTCGCCTTTGGAGCCTACCTCTTTGATTGCGAGGAGGACGGCGTGGAACCAGCTGCTCGTCCAAAATGGTTCTGCGAAGTCGGGACATCGGCGGAGAGGGAGCCTTGGGGGTCAGGTTTGGCAACTGTTTCCACGAAGGCTCGCATGTATTACTACTTGCAAGACCAGCTTCTTGCAGCTGCCCAGCTGGCCTTTGTCCATGGCTTCCCCAAAGAGGCAACCTACGACAACATCGAGGAGCACCTTGCGCGACGCCTTCTGGGAAACTCGGTATACCTGCCACACATGACCATCGCTGTCATCGCCGCTTGGGTCAATGAAGCGGCGCCTTGGCATGGTCCGGAATACCGTGTTTCGGCGCTATCTCCGCAGTCTGTTGCCACTCCATCGTCCAGTGCTGGCATGGGAACTCCTGGTGCGGGACCCCCGAAAAAAAAGAGGCGTCGCCAAATGCTTTGACGGTGCGATGATGAGACAATTAGAAAGGAATAATCTAACTAGGATGCGCGAAACTAACTTGAAAACATCCTAATTCTGAGTTTCCTCAAGGTTAGGTACTGCATTGGAAGCCAATTGAGATCTAAGTCGGTGTGGCTTCATCGCTAAGATTGCTGCGAACATGGGCAAAGGGGTGTTGCGGGGCAACATGCTGCTCAGCCAGAGCTGAACCTCGAGATGGTGCGTATCATGGTTGAGCGGTCAGATCCAAAAACGTATGAACTTAACGTTAAACTGAGACTTGACTTTGTTTACCCTGTAGATGTTTGAGGTTCCTGGGACTTGTTCATAGCGTCTTAACACCAGTGGGTTGCTCAAGGACCTCTCACAAAGGACCTCTCTTAAGGGAGTTCATACAATTTTGGAGTTGAGGAGCTAAGAGCTCAAGGGAATCTCTGGTTTGGAGGTCATTCTTACAATTGCTCGGTGCCTACTTTTTGCAGCGTCAGAGCGGTGTGAACTCCATCGCAATGTGTAGGAGACGTTCCCTTCCGCCGTCCTTTCTATTCGAAGGGCTGGAAGGCCAATGTTGGAATTTGGGCCTCTCCGAGAGGCCAGGTGGGGAGAAGTGTTGTGACTGCCTGGATGGGGTGCGCAGGCATATTGAGAAAGTTGGTCCTATTCGCTGCTCTCTAACCATTACACAAAACCCCAATTCCCCTCAAATTAATTAACAACGAGTTGTTTGTCCGGTGAATCCTTGCAGGGGCGGCCTCCTCGAAAACTAGACTTTCCATTCGGATTTCAAATTACCATACCGACGTTAAAATAATAATAACAACTAATAAACACGATTTCACAACTAGCCCCACCACAACTGTTATCCTACTGCGAGATTCATTAGCTCAAGTGGGCTTGAGCTGTGTGGGTCTCCGTGCGAGGGTAGCGCGAGACTCGCATGCGAATCCATGGCCCCCAAAGGCCGCAAAAAACGAGCTGGTGAGGCTAGAGCTGAAGCAAAGAAACCTTCAGGCAAGGAGACTCCACCAGACACAAAGAAAGCGAAAGTGGAGACTACAAGTAAGGCGGTGAAAAGAGAGTCTGGGACCGCTGCGCAGCCAGAAGCTGCTGCTAAAGATTCAAATGAGGGGCCAACTGACGATGAGGATGTACTTTGCTGAAACCGTCCCTTTTCCCACAGTGCTCTCCAACCCCTATCCAGATTCCTATCTCTAAATGCAGTCGAATAAATCTTGTTGTTGGTATGTTATAAGCCTTAACGTTTAAGCATAACTGTAACATACCAACAACAGGATTTATACTGCACTCAGTGTGAGAATGTCCCAAACCGGCAAACTCCGCGGCCAAGACGAAGGCGGAGACAGCAATGTTCGGAAATGATGCCGAGTTGCCATCCTCAGCTGGTGGTGGAGACGACGAAGACGACGATGAAGACGACATGGAAGATGAAGAGGAGGAGGAAGATGATGAGCCTGGAGACTTGGAGAAGGCTTTGGGAGAAGCCATGGAAGAAGAGGAGGAGGAGGAGGAAGAAGATGATGAACACGAAACTCCTAAACGACGTGTTAAGAAGGAACCTAACGCACTTGCGAAAGCGGAAGTCACTAATGAAGGAGGCAGGTCGGCGGCATCAAAGCGGTCGAAACGTTCGAGGAAGGATAAAATGAAGGCGGCTTTGGTCTATATCTGCTCGTTGTGCAGGTTGGTCTACGACAAGGATGTCGGCCTGTAAGACTAGTTTGCTTTCAGGATGCGAGAAGTTTTTGCTAGACGATTCGCTTGCCTTGAGTCTCCTATTCTTTCAACGGCCCCCGAGAGATCAGAACTGAGCCTCACGTTTGCGCACGCGATAGTATGCCAGGATGAGCACAAGATACCTTTCAGAAAAAAGGATCAATGTGGATGGTGCGCTCTGGTGACGGACAGTTTCCCTGGAAAGACATGGGAGGACATCTGCGACGACTATGAGGCCGATGTCGACGGGTTCCAAGGAGAGTTCGACCGATGTCGAGAAATTGCCTACAACGGTACATCGGCTTGGCTACCCAAACCTGTTCGCTCTCTCGTGCGTCTTGGGGTTGACTTTGCTCAGGTATTCTTGTTTTTGTCGATCGCGCTCTTCACCATCTACTTTCCGAAGTGCCAGCCGAAGAAGATCAAGAAAATTGGGCTGGTGACAATCTTCAACTGCGAGAACAAGGAAGAAGAAGGCTTCCTATTGAAACCTACGCAAAAAGGCCGCGACCTCAACTTACCAGAAGTGCGAGTGTGGCGAGAGTCAGTCATCTATATTGAGGAAGATCTTTGCCCTAGCAATCAGATCCGCGAAGGCCAAAGCAAGCAGATCTGGGACCACCGAAGCTCTAAGCGAGTCAAGGATAGACACCCCGCGCTAAAAGACCAAGGTTGCCGCAAAGCACCAAGCCTGGAGAAATTGAGGAAGATGGTGAAGAGAACGCAGGCCTCAGAGAGGAGAAAGCTTGACGCAGTTGGCATTGAAGAAGTCAGCAGTGACAGTGAAGTCGATAAAGGCACCCGGAACCGAGCTTTGGTAGACGCAGACATTGACGCAGAGGCGCCTACCAAAAGAAAAAAGGTAATCTCAAGAGCAATGAAACTAAAGATTAAAGAGCGGTTACAGACCAAGAGAAAGATGAGGAAGGGACTCCTAGGGAGAGGAGCAGGAGACGGCCTCCATGAAGCGCTCGGTGCTTCCGGCAAAGGTGGTGTGCAGGTCGGTGGTGGGGCGGCCAAAGACAGCGAGGAAGATGATGCAGACGCATCAGGAGACCTTTCGGGCAGTGAGGGAGAAATCCAGAGACGCACCAAAATTCCGGTGGAGCAGGTCTTGCGAGGCGTTACAGGGATGGGCAACAGAGTTCAGGGCGTCGCTGCCTCAGGGGCTGCCTCGCATCACAAACTAGTTTACTATTCTCACACTATGTTATCTACAAGCATTCTGGGCAAAGCCCGGGTGCTTTTTTAATTATCTTGTCTTCTTCTTCCTCACAGCTGAGGCTGAGCGAACATTGGCCTCACGAAAGACTATGACTTCAGAGTTGAAGCTTCACCTCAAGGCTGAAATCGAACTGGGCAAAAGATTTGAGTTGATCGCGAAGTTGCGAAAACAGAAAAACCGGAGCGTCAAGGCATGGAAGGAGCCGTGCAAGTTCATCATGGATAAGCACGGCAAGTGTACAGGCAACTTGTATAGAGAATTTTGCAGCATCGATGCGGAAGCATACGCAGGCCAAAAGAAGGTGGGTCAATATTGGGAAAAGATCTGCCCCATCCACCCTGACACGGCGTTTGCACCCGGGGATGAGATCAAGCTGAAAGATGAAGAATTGGAGTTTGATTTCGACCTTGCCGAGATGCGGCGCTGCTGCATAACAGAGGATGACTTCATGTGGCGGAATGAATGGATGGATGACTATGAAGAGCGACGACAGAACGCCGACTACAAGCAAACCAAAGACGATGAGGTGGGGCTGGCCAAGGTAAAAGAAGTCGACCAGTGGGAGAAAACAATCAGAAGCTCCATCATGAATGATAAGGTCCTTGAGATGTTTTCCACAGACTTCAAAAAGTCTATGGAGCTGATGTCCATCATTGAACAGTACGTTTCAGACAATCCCAAAGGTATGGACTTTGCAGCGGCTTCCACGAGGGGAGCACTGGAATCTGTGGGTGATTTTGCCAGTGCGTACAACACAGTTGTCAAGGGAGATATCATCAGCTTACACGAGGCCGAGAAGGTAAAGAGATTCTTTGTGGCGGCAAGTTTTACAAACCGCACTCCAAGGTACATCAAAACCTGGTACGAATGCGCCAACGAGAACAAGGAGTTCGCCAAGCTGTTGAAAGCTGCCATCGCCGGATTGAGGGCCGACACAGGTGAAGGTGGCAGTGCTATCAAGGACGCACTGACTAAGAAAACATGTGAATGGAAGGATGAAGACGTTTCGGAGTGGATGAAAAAGTTGCCAGAATGGCGCTCAAGCTTTAAAGCAGGCAGCATCAACGAGTTCGAAACCAAGCTTGGATCATGGGTTTCAACAAAAACGAAGACTTTGTTGAAAGCACCCGCGAACGAATCGCAAGTAGATTCGGAATCCAGATGCTGCAAGCTCAAGGAGCTTCTGGGAACTCAGACGCTGCTAGCAAGTACTAGCAACGAATCCATTCCAGCTGGGCTACCAGCTACCACTTCACTCGAGGTGGAGCGATTGGAAAAGGCCGGTCTCGAGGTGTTCTTCAAGAGAGTCGTTGAATGTAACAGCTGGGCTGAATTGGTGGGCGAGGAGGTTGGCGAGAAGCTGGCCACCTTGAAAAACAAAGACAAGCCAACGGGCGAGTTTCACTTGACAATGACATCCCTGTTCTCCGCTATGCGGAATCAGGCCGTGTCCGCGTGGGACCAGGAAGACCTGTGTTTGGAGTCATGGGATGAAGGGTTGCTCAAGTTGCACGCCAACATGGAGAGGGGATGGGAGATCATTGGCAAACCAGACGACCCGAAACTAACCACCACACTCCACAACAACAATGTTGGACGGTACTTCAAGAGTGCCAGCGATGCATACCAGGCAAAAAAACAACAGGGCAAATGGAAGAACTTGGTCGCAAGGGCCAAACAATACGCGGAGATGTCCATTGACAAGTGCCCAAAAGACGACGAGCTTTTCGGAGTGCAAGTCGACAAGATCAAAGACACTTTGAAGCCCCAGTGGGAATCCTACTGTCAGGAGGTGCGAGAGAAATTGAAGGATAAAAACGACGAGCTTGCGGCGCAGATCAAGGAGCATGAACCGTGCCAATATGGCACATCAAATGGGGAGCCCTGGCCAGACCTCAAGAACATCGACCTGGAGCTGGAAGCGGCCATGAAAAGCTTCAAGAAGCATTGCATGCACAGCGCCATCAGGATCTTCAAGGCTCAAGCTGGAGATGCAAAGATCGAGACGGTTTTCTTTAAAACCTTCGACAGGAATGTGGATGGGAATCCGAATCTCAGGATGGCCGGGAATTCAATCTCAGAAATTAGGTAGGGCTACCCAGGAGTCATCCTACAACGCTTGTTACGCGCATCAGGTGTCGCGGCAAGCATCAAATGTTATGTTCTACTACTACCTGTGCCAGGCCAAGGACGCCCTCAGAAGGGATAGCGCGACCTTCGGCTTCCGCTTGACCAAGGAGCTGGAGGACCAGGCGGACGGTGTCCGCAGACGGTGTCGCGCCCTCACCCTGATGGTCCACCAGCACCGGCATCTGCACAAAGTGCTCCATGCATCGGAGCAGGACAGGGCTGCGGCCAAGACGAAGTCCGCGGAGGCGATGACCGTCCACAACGCGAACTTCTCCGATGTCGACACCGAGCTGCTGTCTCCAGTCTTGGAGCAGGGTGTCAAAGACAAGATCCTGTCTTGATGCGAACACCCGTCGGGACGGTACCTCAAACTCATTTCCCCCCCAAATGTATAACAACCAAAACAGTCCAAATGCATCGCTCAAATTATTTGTATCTAAGTACGAAACACATTTCAGTGGCATCATGTTCTCTGTGACCTTGAATCGAAGTCCGGTAATGAAAGCAATTGATTTGACGACTTGACCTGCCAATCTTTTTTTTCGATCACTGGGTAGCGGCCTGTCACTGCAGCAACTGCCCAAGACTTCGCTGGAATTTCTGAAGCGTCTCGAGCCGTCAAACACCCGTTCTCACATCTTGAAAGGTTAGCGGACCCTCCTTGTCACAAGAGAGGCTGCCAAGTATCATACCTGGCAGCCTCTCTTGTGACAAGGAGGGTCCGCTACCAGCCAGGCGAGTGCGAGATCCGCGTATCAGCACACTAGTAAACATCGGGTCGCGACAGCTGGAACACCGTCTCGCGGGCCCGCTCTTGTGACGCTGTGTTTCGTTTGTTGCATCGCTCGATTTTTTTGCGCTGCGCGGATGTATTTGAGCTCTGCGGATGTGTTCTGCGGTACAAACGGTAGGTCTTTGCGGCTCTGATAGGCTGACCGCTCGAGCAGCGGGGCGAAGTTTCGCTCAAGAAAGGTTGAATACCTCCTCTATCCGATTTTTTTGCACTTTCTCATCTCGAGTCGAATTAAGGCTAGCAAGGTACTAGTCTCTAGAAGGTCCCTAGAAGATCCCTAGAAGGTCCCTAGAAGGCCCCAGAAGGTCCCTAGAAGTTCTTAAGACCCTCTGCGCGCGAGATTCTTAAGACCCTCTTGGAGATTCTTTAGAACATTTCTGGAAACGTTTAAGCACTTCTCTCTGAGACGACAGAGCGCTTTGAGGTCCCTGGGGGAGAGCAATGCGAGGCCCGGTGCAATCCCCACTCGCTCAGTTGACACAATCTCTATGCCCGTCGCCATATATATCAAAGCTGCAGCTCGCTGCTGAGCCGTAGAGCTCAGTAAGCCGACTTAATAACAAGTGCAGGTGTCCGTCCAACTCGCTCCCTAGACCTGGCAAGTGTTGAGGATCGACATCACTTGTTTGCCCGGAGTGCCTGGATGTGTTTGTGACAGACGTGTGTGCCCACCTTGCGTCCTACAAGACCTGTGCTCCACCCGAGAAACCGCGCAAACGAAATCCAAGTGTCTGCACTCTCCCCGAGAAGCCGCGCAAAAGGAAGCCCAATTTCTGGACCCTCCACGAGAAACCGCACAACAGGAACTACCTTGGGCTGCACTCCCCCGAAAGGGTTCCCCAGGGACCCAGGGCTTTCCAAGTTTCTACTCGGAACTCAGAAATCTCAGTCTAGATGGCTCCCAAAGTTTCCAGCCCCGAGCTCCTTCTTGGAAAAGTCGATGCTTTGCAACAGCCTCCCGATTTGCCTTTTTTTCACCACTCATTCATCTGTGTTCATTGGCTCGAGTGGTCAAGCTTGCTCTCTGCTCCTGTTGTTGGCCAGTGTGCCCCCTGTCATCCAGACCATGTGGCGCGAGGCGGGCACTCCCACAGAGCTGCACGGTGTGTATGGACTCATGCTGCTGGCCGGTTGCGCTTTGGGCTTCGGCCTGCTGACGCAGACGGAACGCATTGTTTCGGTCGTCATGCGCACCACCGGACTCTCGTCCTGCTCGCCGCGAAGCCACAAAATGTGGCCGCGCAGCCTGTCGCGAGAAGCCTGCTCGTCCTCCAGACAAGCCTGCAGCGAGGCGATGCGCGCATGCTGCCGCATGACAACGGCGAAAAGGACGCAAGCAACAACGGTCCGCGCTGAGCAGCTTGGCTACCATTTACAGTGGTAGAGCTGTCTCAGAGACGTGTACTAGAGTAGTACTCGTATAGACGTGTACTACCAGTGCGAGTAGTACAAGCTGCTTAGTAGTCATGAGCCGAGCTCCTTATAAGAGGATATATTGTTTGGTGGCGGTCACCTAGTAAATCCGTTTAACGCTTGATTCTTCCATGTGCTGCTGAACAAAAAGTTTCTTGAGTCAGCGTGTACGGTGCCTTTGGGCGCACAGCCTACACATTAACTGTTGCAATGTATGGAAAGTGCGTTTTGGATTTCCATTAAATTCAGCACTCTCGGAAAGGTTTGGTAATCCCCCAACTTGTCTTAGCACTTTCCCGAGGGCCCCAGGAAAGCGGGCTGCGAAGCACAGCCCCTGAAGCTCTGAAGTTTCTAGTCCCTGGACCGCTGGATCCGCCTAGGGTTCTGAGGATCTGAGGTGTTTAGTCCCAGAAACGCTTGTCTACGAGCAGGGATGTCCGCTTCAGAGAGTGAGTAGGAGTTTCGCCTAATATATCCTAGCTGAACTCCGCGCGAAATTCCAGTCTTTGAGCATGAGCATGAACTACGAGCTATGAGCTACTTATTCCGTCGGAGTCCCAATCCCATTTCTGGATTTTTTTCAGGTTCTGCCAGCAGAGTTTTTTTTTTCTGAGGATTATTTTCTGGGTCTGACATGGGGTAAGTTTTTTTTCAGGTTTTTGAAAATGTGTAGTTGAGGTTTTTTTGAGGTTTACAGAGCCTTGTTTGGGTATGCACTTTACCTAGGATGCCAAACCCAGTACTAGTACTACTGTCATTACTAGTACTACTAGTACTACGAGTAGTACTAGTATTACTAGTGCTCTGGGAAGGCTTTTCCCGGCCCTTTCGGAGGCCCCTGCACCTAAAGCGAAT
>PVBE012558353.1_pt1 | contig 22251 bp, 20 predicted proteins | sample 1631181 | NCBI WGS metagenome assembly PVBE01 (sample SAMN08397723, study PRJNA350692) | Marine metagenome, whole genome shotgun sequencing project. | isolation source: water | place: Pacific Ocean | collected 2012-04 | reverse complement strand
TAGAAAAGGTTTACGGTGATCATATCGTATGCCGTCTTATCCAAGAAACCGAAAGCATGATGGTCCTTGAGGGGCCAGATCGTCGACTGGAGAAAGTCAAGTGAGTAGATTATTAGAACGCATTTCGGATGGTCATCGCGAGTGGCCTGACATCATCGAGGATCGCCCTCTCGTTGTTTCGGTGAGCGGCGGCAAGGATTCCACGGCAATGGCCCTGTGGCTCATTGAGCAAGGTCTTAAGGATCGTTGCTTCTGGGTCTTTGCTGACACCGGGTGGGAGCACCCTGATGTGTACAAGTACCTCGACTATCTTGATACCGTGATCGGACCTATCAACCGTGTCACCTCAAAGAAGTACCCCAAAGGGATGGTTGATCTGGTGAAAAAGAAGGGGATGTTCCCATCGCGCAAGTTCAGGTTCTGCACCGAGCAACTCAAGGTAGTTCCGATCCGTGAGTTTGTGGCTGATCTGGTCGAGCGCACAGGCGCTGACCCTGTTAGTTGTGTTGGCATACGAGCGGCTGAGTCCCGATCTCGAGCAGCTATGGAAATGTGGGATGCCGGCGGCCCAATTGGTCTTGATACCTGGCGCCCCATTATCGAGTGGGGTCTTGAAGATGTGGTTGCCATCCACAACAAGCACAACATCATGCCGTGCTCTTTGTACCTGCGCCCTAATCACCCGTCGTCACGCGTCGGTTGCTACCCATGCATCATGTCCCGCAAGAAAGAGATCTTTGCGGTAGCCGAAGAAGACTCCTGGCGAATTGATGAGATCAGACAACTCGAAGAAGAGGTGCAAGCAAAGTACATCGAGCGTAACCCTAACTGGAAAGAGCAGAAGTGGCAGTTGCCGACCATGTTCCAAGGCAGGGAATACAAAGACGGCGAACGACCGATGACCCCCATCGACAAGGTCGTTGATTGGGCGAAGACCACCCACGGTGGCAACCAGTACGAACTGATCTACACAGGGCAGCCAGGGTGTCGCATGTGGGGCCTGTGCGATATGGGACCAGCGGAAGAGGGTGACGAATGAAAGACGGCAAAATACTCGAACGACTTGTAGGTGAGAATGTCAAGTTGCGACGCAAGATCGAAGCACTCCAAAAGGACACCCAGAAGATCAAAGTCTACAAGGACATGCTCAAGAACGAGCGCGCCAAACTCGAGCGCCTGCAGGATCGCATAGGTAGGCACCACGACAAAGTTCGCGACATGAAAACCAAGGTGGCCAATGCGGTGGCAGCCGAGCGGAAGAGCACTAAGTTCGTCGCCTCGCTGAAGAAACGTGTTGCCGGCCTAGAAAATGAACTGAAGGCTCGCTCGTCGAGGGATGAAGACAGGGGGGTTTTGGTAGCCAGAATCACCAAGCTTCTGGGTGAACTAGCCTAAAAAAGGAAAAAGCCCGGAAACCACTCCGAGCCCTCCTCACCCCGTAGGGTGCCCCAAACCTTCACAGAAGGCTTAAGCACTCAATACAGGAAGCGTGCCGGTTATGCAAACAGTGTAACCTGAGCCCCGCCGGCCGATGCCGTGCCGTTCTTCAGGTACAGTGTCGTGCCCTCAGACAGAGCCACCTCAAATGTGGATGCTGGGTACAGAATAAGGCCCGCACCGGAAGAGTTAAACAACACTTCCAAGTTAACCGTGCCGACGTTCTGGATGATGATGTAATACCCTTCGGTGTACAAACCACCAGCACCGAAGATGGTGGCAGTCACGCCCGCACCTACAGCGGCTGACACGTCTACGCCCTCAGTCGAACTGTTTGCGATTGGGCTATTAGCCACCTGTGGGTTTCGGATGAATCCCATTGTTATTCCCCTTCCAAGGCAGCGATAATCTTAGCCTTAGTCATGCGGCTTGTTACCGTAACTGAGCGCTCTTCCGCCAGAGCAATCAGAGCCGTCTTGGTCATTTCCGAGTAATCAACTTCGGCTTCGGGCGCAGCCACCGGCTCAGGAGCCTCTCGACGCACCTCGACCTGGCGACCGTTAATCTCAACTGTCGAGTAAATGTAGTTAGTCATAATGACTCCTATGGATGCACCGGTTTACCGGCATTGTAGTCTCTAAGTATTTCATCTGCGCTCAAGGCGCGAGAATAAAGTCTAGCTGTGTCGCATCGGCCCTCAAGATAGGCCGATGCATTCTGGGCGCGGCCCACCTCAAGATCGGCCGGGTCAATGTCCATTGCACCCCCGTTTCCTGCCCCCGTTGCATGCAAGACGCCATCAATATAAATCAAAAGGTCTCCGCCTGCGCCTTCATTTATCAAGCCGTAATGATGCCACAAGCCATCATCAAAAGCGCCGCCACCTTGCACAGACTTAAGGCCACCAGAAACGAAAATACCAAAGAAGGGGTTTCCACTGTTGTCGTGTTGACTCACGAGGAATGATCTATCTGTGTTATTGTCTCGGCTAATCAGGCGCTCGAAGCTATGGGCCGCATCGCCATCTTGTGAGGCCCAAAGGGAAATTGAGAAAGCACCGGCAAAGTCAAGCTTAACCGGCTGGCCCATTGCGATCCATTCGGCACCGTTGAACCTAGGGAAAGCGAGCGCCGGCCCGTTGTCTGTGCCGTTGGCAGGCGTCGGGGTAAGATCGAACCACGTCGATCCCCCATGCGAGAAATACTCATACCGAGCGGCGATACCGTTAGTCGTCGGTGCTGGTGAACTAACCGCCCCTCGTTCGCCTAAGTAGGGCTTGTAGTGATGTCGCCTCATCCAGACCACCTCGCCTTCATGGGGCGGATGTCGATGTGGGTAAAGGTGTTGTACCGACCCAGCCCGCCGTTGGGAATTTGCCCGTGTTCCATCATATCTTCAATGGTTTCAGCCAACTCTTCTGGAGCAATCGCAGCGCAGGCCAAGTCAGCAGCACTGCCTTTGACGTGGTACGACTGGCTAGCGCCGCCCACCTTCTCGTTGTAAGCAGGGCACCGATAACCACTGTTGATCTTAATCGGCGCAGCAACTTCGTCACGGATCGTTTGCAGCGTCCAAGCAAGGTGCCTTGTTCGATCTGGGTTAGGTGACGGCCCTTCGCAGTACTCCCCTGCGCACTTACAGTGAAACTCTTGAGGCTTGAAGTTTGGTGGGTAACCGTGGCTCATCGTTTCTCCCTTGCTTCGCGCAGCCTGCGCATAAGAAACGGCTTGGGGGCGGAGCGCTTCAGGCGATTACGCATCGTGTCTACTTTCTTTGCAAACTCAAACGCCTCATACAGTCGCTCCTCTTCAGCTTCGACCAGATCATCAACAGCATTTTCGGCCGCTTCAATGTTTCGATCTGTCTTCTCGAGCGCCGCTTTGCGCTCTTCAAGCATTGTCGATAACTGTTTGAGTTTCTCACCAAATTGAATGTCATCAGTGTCGATCACCATTTCAGAGCCGATTGACTGATTCTTTCGTTCTCGTTCAATCTGTTTCTCGATGTCTATAATCTGACCCTCTAGAATCGACCGTGTCTTCTTCAGGTGCCTCTCTAAGACAGCTTGGTTTCGCTTAACTTGCCGTCGCCTCTTTTCGTAGACTGACCGAGTGCCCTCGTCGAAGCGGATCTTTCTGCCGCCCTGCAAGAGAAACCTGCGCAGGATAAAGTTTCGCCGTGTTTCGTTTAACTCAGGGTCATCAGTGCTAATCTGGCGACCAGTGTACGCTTCAAGTTCTGGACTGATCGAACTTACGACTTCGTTTATCGCATTGAATAAAGGTGCCGGCATTGCAAATGGTGCAACTCTTTTTAGCAGTTCGTTGCCCAGACTCTTAGGTGTCTGACGAGAGTCGTTACCGTCGTTCATAAGCACCTCAAACAATGACAATACCGGGCCTCGGTCCAAACCAAAGATGCCACCAATGGTGCTAAGATGTGCAACATCACCTGTTTTTAGTTTGTCGAAAAACTGCTTTTGCTTGTTCGTTAGCTTAGGGTTCTTATCAACCCCAAACGCCTCCATCATTTTACCAATAGTATAAGCGAGTGCTCGATACTTTACTTCGCCAGGCCCGAAGACGGACATTGATGCCAGATCTCTGTACTGAATGGAGTCGTCATCCGACAGCATTTCAAAGATAACATTGCTTGGCACAGCACTATCAAAAGCCAAAGCCTCTGCGAGCATATCTCGCTCTCGAGATGCCATTGTCAAAAATGAGTTTACCAGAACAGACCTTCGGCCAGCCAAGGCAGCCGCCTCTCTGATCTGCCGTGCAGCTATCTTAGGTGAAGTAGAAATGATTCCGTCGTCAGGGAACAGTAAGTGCTCAATAAAGCCTTTGCGCCCGGCCATGCCGCCAGCCTTATCCCAGAACGTAAAGAACGGAGCTAACGGAGCCAAGACTGCATTGTTGACGATTAACCGGTTCAAACCACTGCGCTCGTCGTAGGCAACAATATAACTACGCACATGCTGCCGAACGTTTGACGCCACAATCTTATCAACGTCTTTGTTAGTTAGGCGACGCCCAGGGTTATCAGGAGTGCCGTCAATCAACCGCCCTTGTCGATCCTTAAACATGGTGCGCGTTGATACCGGCGATGTCTTCAATGTGATTTGTTGACCGGGCTCAAGGTCCGCCAAGTCCCTTAGCACTTCACGGGATCGGTTCATGCCAATATGGAGTTTCGGCATGTTGTCTTCTTGTGCATATGCTTTGCTTGCAAGATCATCGAGCTTGCGAACAAACATGCTTGGCTTGGTTTCGGCAAGCGACCGTAGGAACCTGCGAATCTTACCGGGAGCCTGACCACGAGGCACCACTCCATCTCGAGTGGAGCGCAGTAGTTCACCTGCTACAAAGTCGGTGTTGGCAATACCTGACTCATCAACGATAGCAGCGCTGCGGTTTGTGTAGTACTCATCACTACCCACCCGTGTGTTCTTTCGGTAATCACCAAGCTTACCGGCCTTATGGTTGAGATAGGTGGAGCTATCGGTCACCATACGTTTAGCAAACGTCGCAGGGTCCTCGGCGTATCCGAGCATAATGCGGCCTGCTACACCAGCTGCGTTATTTATATGCGGTGTAATATTGCGAACAGTAACATTGCCTTTAAAGTGCTGTAGAAGGTTACGCCAAACCCCTGGTGTACTGTGCGTTGCAGCTAGCCAGTTGATCGTTCCCTCAAGCCCTGGAGACAAAAGATAGTCACCCTTGTTTTTGTCTAACTGCTTAGCCAGCCTAACGAGGTCTGCTGGCGCATCTGGGTTATCAATAATAGTAGCCCGCAGTTTGTCCGTAAAGTCCGTCTTCTTTTCTGGTATATACTGGCGAACCTCATCCGCAACCTCATCTAAAACCCGCTGGAAGTTTGCTCGCTCCCTTGGTGTTGATGACCCAAGCACGTCATTTAAAATCTTATCACGCGTCTTGCTGTTGATGTTACGCAGCGCAGCAGCCAAAGCGACACCATCTTCGCCCATTGCTGACCGTGGTATTGCTTGGGGTAAGCTAACACCACCCCGTGTCACATCTTTGCCCGCAAGCATTCGTGCGAGCGCTAACGCATAGGTTTCAGGTTGGACGCTAGACAGCGGCACACCTTTGAGTGCGCTACCTATGCCCAACTTTGTGGCTTCTGCTTTGAGCGCTGCTGATTTCGCCGCTTCGACAGGCAACTGTGAATAGCGCAGAGCTGAGTTTGAAGCGACTTGCCCTAGAACTTCTTGTTGCTTTTGACGTGGTAGGGACTCGAACACGTTGCGGACTTCGTTGTCTAAATCAATGTATAGATCATCACCGATTCTAAACTTAGCGCTGACCTGCTTAGTTCCCATTGTCGGGCTTTCAGCTATGTCACCAATTCTTTCAGCAATACGATCCATGACGACACCTCGCTGTTCTTGGCGCGTGTCGAAGTCTTCAAAGTCTCTGATCTTATCACCGTATTTCTTACGGATGTTTTCAATGACCAGTTTTGCAATGTCACCGTTTTGCAGCAAAATCGAATTGCGATCAGCGGCGTTTGCTAGCCTATACTGCAACATCTTACTTACATCAGGGCTAATACCCATTTCAGACATAAGCTCATCGAACTGTCCGAGTGCTGATGACAGCCTTTCGCTTGGATAGATATTTTTATTGTCAGCATCGACCGCCTTGCGCAGTGCTTGTATTTCTCCCCGCAATTTACGGATCTGATTGTTTGTGTATTTACGGGAGCCAGGCTTCACGTCTGACGGTTCGGCTTCAAGTTTCTTAAGTTGCGCTTCAAGTTTAGCAATAGCGTCATCCGCCTCCACTCTGGACAAGCGTAACTCACCACCGCTGAAGTCGTACTCTATATCCTGTCGCTTGCCTGTTGCTAAAGGTGCTCGGTCAACACCGGCAGTCCTTGCTGCGAGCGCATCCTCTTCCTCAAAAGCCTTGCCGATCCGATCCGCAATTGACCGCATCCTATTCTTCTGTTCGGCAGATGCCATCATCAAACCACGCACTGCCAACTCGGCATTACCACCAGCCTGCGCTGATGTATGACGTAACAACTGTGCCACCTTGCGGGTGATGTTCCTTGTGATTTTTGTGTTCGGGTAAAGGATCCTAGCTGCCGCATACGCCAAGCCCGCTTCGACAGGAACACTAGCCATGAACCCTGCTTTAGCACCGTCAACAAACTTTTGAGCAATGTCACCCGCTGTCATGTATCGCTGGCCGGGCAACAGATCGATTACACGACCTTGGTCTGTCTTTTTCTTGGCTGCTTTACCAACCTGCACAACCTGGTCGTTAACGATTCCTAGCCCTGTGCGCCTACCTGGCCCAACACTGGCTAGCCGACCCACTTCAACGTCGGCGAGTTTCTGCATGCCGCTGCGGACAACGTTATCAAATTTGTCGATACCCTCAAGAAAACGATCAGCTTGCTTGCCAAACTTGCCACGCAACAGCTGCATAGCCTTGGGACTGCGAGACACAATCTTCCCCACAGGGTGTAAACCTAAGATAACTGAGGCAGGCCGAGCCTGGAAGTTTCGACCTAGTTTGTTTGGGTTCAAAGTAGCAATGGTAGAAGCAATCCCACCACCGCTCATCATAAACCCGAGCTGACGCATCATATCTGGATCAGCGCCAAACGCTGCTTCAATAACCGTAGCCGCTAAAGTAGGAAACGCAGTTGTAACATCTCTAAGATCGCTGATTGCGTTTTGAAAATTGCTGTCGTTCTCAAACCTGTCATCAAGTTCTTTATCAACGTCTCGAACAACTTTACCAAAATCGCTTTGATCGTAGTAAAGATTCTCAAGCTCTTCTAATTGATCAAGCCTTGCTTGGCGCTGGGGGGGTGTCAGGTCTGGGTTATCTAGGGCTTTGAGGATCTTTTTTGCTTCTTGGGATGTCCCGAAACTGAGCAGGAAATGATCGAAGATGCTTTGTGCGCCTTCAGCTACCCCGATTGCGCCCCCGGCTACGCGCAGTGCAGGTTTAATTGTAGCGCCCGCCGCAGTCTCAGCAATACGACCGAGGGCCTCTGCTGGCTCTGGCGTTGTGCTCTGAGTGAGCCTAGGGTCTAACGCTTCAGTTTCTTCTTGCCGCCTTACCTCCGCCTCTTCAAACGTCTCTTCTTGCGGTGTCGCTCCGATGATCACCATCGGGTCTGCTAGTATGAGACGCTTTTGCCTCCGGTCCAGATCGTCCGTACTGAGCGGCTTGTTGTCGGTTTCTTCAGAAGCCATTGGTTACTGGTTCTCGCCGAAAATATTATTATCGATTCCGTTGTGAATCTCTCTTAGTGTATCGAGAAACCTTAATGACTGCTCGTAGTTCATCATACTACCAGGCATGCGCGCCTCATTACTCAATTTACCAAGGTCACTAATAACCCCCGACGCTGCTTGTTTCTTGTTTTTAAGGTTAGAAACATCAGTCTTGGCGTCCGAGATGCGCTCGTCATAATCTTGTATTACTGGGTCTTTGCCGCCGTTCGGCTTCAGCACCCTGCGCTCGTAAGCACGCTGCTTCTTGCGATCCATATTTGCTAGTTTTTGTTTGTATCTCAGCTTTTCCGATTCAATCTGACGAACCGCCGAATTAGCCTGCTTAATGTGGCTACCAATTTCTTTGGTAAGACTAGATGCCGCTTTGGCTGCATTCGCAATAGCCCGGTTAACGTTGCGAGCGTTATCAAGCCCCTCACGCCTGCCGGCTCGCTTGCCAGCGCGTCTTGAAATGCGATCACGCAGGTCCCTGATTGCCTTGCCATTCTCCATCAGGTCTTTGTGTTTCTGCTGTTTGAACGCAAAATCGTAACCCCACTCTTCACGACGGCGAGCGTCTTTCGCTACAGCAAACCGATGTTGCTCTTTATTAAACTCAAGTCGCTCATCGGCACGATCGTCATCAGCTGTTTGGCCCTCTGCAAGCCGCTTCTCTTTATCTGACCTAAGCTCCTGGCGCTCGGTTTCAATTTCACGCTGCTGCCGAAGTCGATCTGCTGCTGATTCAAGCCTCGCCGTTGCTCGAGCATCCACCGACAACCCCTTTTGCGCACTAAGTTGCTGCGCTGCGGTTGGAAACGCCTTGGCCAATTTACGGCGGAACGAACCGCGCGTATCGAACAGGTCGGAAACCCTAGTTGGTTCGATGTCGATCATCTCAGCCACTTCTAACAAGCGCGCCTGGTCATCGCGCCCAAACGCTGACTTCGCGAGTGCAAGTAATCTATCCTGTCGCTCTCGCGGCGTTGATCCCAGGGTTTCTGCTACGCGCTCCGCCCGCATGCGCTCAATGTCCGCTTCGGTAACATCTTCAACACGAGCCATCGTATCAGCAACCGCTAGCTGCTCTGCTTGGCGCTGCTGCTGAGTAGCTTCGTCAACAGCCTGCTCCGCCTCTTGTGTCGCACGCATTGCCTGCTCGGTCACCTCTTCGGCGGCCAGATCCTCAACTTTCTCTACAGGCAACAAACCCTGTTGAAGTTGCTCGACCTCAGACTCTGCTGCGGCACTGCGATCCCGAAAAGCCCGCATCTCCCTGTCTCGGTCAACCTGCTCGCCGAGTGCTGCTGCAGCAATCCTTCCCGGCTGGCCTTGGCCGCCAATTCTTTCAATCACCTCAGCAACCTCTGTTGTTACCGGGGCACCTTGTCCCACTCCCTGTTCTCTCACTACCCCTTCGATCAACTCTTTAACTTGCGGTGCCACCATCTGGCTCGCGGTTTTCGCTGTAGCGGCAGATCGTATCGCTTCCGGCAAGGGAATCTTACCGACCAAGGAGCCGATCTTGTCCGCTGTCCCAGCTACCTGTCCTGCTGTCTGAGCAAGGTTGCCGATGAACTTCATCATCCCTTCAGGCGTTTTGCGCTCCTCGGCTTTTGTGCGAGCCGCCCTACGCAGAGCATTCTGAAGTTGTTGGTCCTTAGTCGCACCAAGAGCATCCGCAACGCTGGTGATTCCAGTGCGGGTTTCTAGTGATGGTAGAACGCGCCCCATGGTAAGCTCCTATCCCACATCCGCAAAAGGATCTCGACCGCCCTGAATGTTGGCCTTTATTTGAGCAATTAGCTGCAACGCTAACGGATCTCCTGTTGTTCTTTCGAGTGCCAAGATTTCGTTTTCGAGTGCCTTAGGTCTCGCCCCCTGGCCCGCCAAGCCAAAGGTAACCTTGCTAGTAAGGTCGGGAGCGTTTCGGTCAACGATACTCTGCAGTGATGCTCTGACCCGCTCGACATCAACACCCGGCTTAGGTGCTGCTTGGATGCGCTGCTGCGCTCTTTCGATCTTCGCTTTGGCTGCTCGCTCGGCTGCTGCCCTGATCTGATCACCGAAACGAGTACCGATATTTGCCGCTTCTTGGCCAACCGCTTTAGCCGCCGATCCCGCACCGATCACATCATCTCGGCCACCGATCGTAGCAAGCTTTAGGGCTGCTGCTCGTCGCATCTCATCTTGCGCCACCCCTCTTTCGCCCTCAAGTTGTGCGGGCATCCCCTGAAGAGAGCGCACCAAGCGGTCCATCTCCCTAGCTTCGTCTTGCCGCAATCGCGCTAGGTCCTGCTGGGATTTAATCAGCGGATCAAACTCGGCTGTACTGCCCTGAGCCGCCGTGTCAGCCCCACCTGTACGGATGCGCTCCGCTGCTCTTCCGGCAGCATCGCTGAAGTTGCGGATACGATCGACGCCCCAATCCACGAGGGGTCCGTACTGACTTGTTCGACGCGGCATTTAAACCTCCACTAGCAAAGATGCTTCTTACCAATAATGTATACTTGAAATCCGCCCTGTCCGATAATCACTTCTGTGTTGTCCATTGCAAGCAGACCACCAGATGGGAGGAGCGGAACGTTTATCGACCACCTAATATCCAAGAACTGCTCGTAGCCGTCTTGCGCCAGAGATGTATCTGCACCACCCGGAAGGTCGGCCATCGGAGAGCGCACCAGATCGGAAGAGTTAGTCTGACCGACAAAGACCGGAGGACCCGTATCGACAAGGCTTGGGTTGACTGCGCTGTCGTACCCAGCACCCTTAGCCGCCCCTGGATAAACCAAAGGAATGCGCAATAGGTCTCCTTGGCAGTAAGACTCACCATTTGTCGGATCACGGTATTGCAGCCGACTGATTCGGTGACTGTCGATGGTAGCCCTTGTCCAAGTAGCAAAAGCCACATTGCGAGTGCTGCATTCGATGTCACTGCGAATACCAGCACCGATACCCACGCCAACCGAGTGCTCAAGAGCGGCGGATGCTGCAGACGACCACTGGTTTGTGCTGCTGTAGTCAATCGCTTCATCTGCCGGGATCGCAAGTCTACCACTGTAGTTACAAAAGGCGATAACGTGGTGGACGGTAAACGGAAACCGGATCGGAATAATGCGTCGATCGCACGTTGGGCTGCTGTAGGGAGTCGCCCCAATAAAAGGCAGTTGGTCTAGCGGGACAGCTTCCGGATCGGAACCACCACCCTCTCCCTTGCAGTACCAACCGTTACCCCACATCGGCACAGAGATTACTTCGTATGCCGCATCTGTCTTGATGTTGCTGGCTCCCCATCTCCGAGATTTGCTGGTGTAGCCACCCAGAAGGCCACGCAGGAACTTCACGTCGGGTTTGGCTAGGGAGCCTGATACGCCATCATCAGTGCCAACAGGGTCAGCGACAATCGTGGCGTTGGCGGCAGGTGTCGTAATCGTCTCAGGCACCGTGTACCGAGCGCCATATTGAGAGGCCGCCGGTAGGTCTGGTGATTGAGGCATGTTCTGAACAACGCTGCCAGTATCACGATCTATAAGCGCAGTGCGGAACTTGAGCGTCAATAACAAGCTGTCCACTCGAAGTTCTGTGGCTGACTCCGCTAGTTTACCGCAATCTACCGATACGAGGTATGCTGAATATGGATCAAACATAGTATCCAAATCAGTACTAACACCGGGATTAGGTCGGATAAACTCGTTCGTCCAAAGTACATCAGGATAATCCAGGGACAAAACAACATTGGTCATCTCCGGCGTAACCGTCGGTAGACTGCCTGAAGTGATGGCGGTGCCCGTGAAAACATCGACTGGCTTGCGCTGGATAGTCACTTGGAAGGCGACGTTTTCTGCTTCGTCTTTGCTGAGGGTTCCATCAGCCCGAACGGTGGCAAACGGCGTGGCTTGCGAATCCAAAGATAGGCCAATGTTCTCTAGGATATAAACAGGCGTTGTCGGCTCAACCATGGCTGTAGCGCTGAAAAACTCCTGCGGCGGCGGCAGCGTAAACCCCGCACAGCACTTCATGTACTTTACCCCGTCAACCTCTTGAAAGAACGTCTTTGGTGTAATGTTGCTGAGTGATACATTGACCCGAAACGTGCCTGCGTTATCCCTCATTTCGTCGGCAACAAAGCCTGTCGAGGTGATTCTCGTTAAAGCACTTTGTACCTGATCGTGAATGTGCGCTGTAAGCAGCTTCACACCACGACTTAGGCGCTTGAATCCTATCTTAGACATGAGTCAAAGGCTCCAAGATCGTTACCGTCATGGATGGAACAAAGGTGTTCCAAGGCGTCGCTCCCCATGTCGCGCGCCCTGCTGTAGCGGCTTTGTATTTTGGTATGCCGAGCGCCATTCTAACCCTAGCCTTTGGTGGGAGTGGTAGGTTTAGGTTGTCGAGCGTGATACCCCACCCGCTAACCCCTGAGCCCCCAGGGTAATTAGGAACCATATCATTGGCTGCGGCGGTTACGGCATAAGGCGTCAACAACCAAGCATTCGTATCCATACCGTACTTGTGGATCAGCACGTCAGCCTGGCTGCGATCCTCTTTGATGAACGGTGCATCGACCGACATAAATACCTGCACGTCTTCGACCGATGGCGGCACATAGGGCGGTCCAGTAGCACCACCCGGCAGGAAATAAGCAGGCGTCATCGTGTTAACCGCGGACTGAAACAGGATGCAGTCAAGCGCATGAACGATTGTTGGGTTGTCTATTTGAAACGACGTTTCCCAAAACAGCACGGTTTCGACATCGCCGATTGGCTGACTAAGAATCTTATAACCCTTCCATCGCTCTAGGTTGGTGGTCAGGTTTAGGAGGGAACCACCGCCGACCATTGTCGGAATCATCGGGTTGTAAGGAGCCTGTTGAAACGGAGAAAAGCCGACCGTTATCTGGTTCTGGAGAAAACGGCGCTTGACGTAGTAGCCCGGCACTTCATCACAAATTTCCTCGAGTTGCTGCAGGGCTTCTTCGATCCTGTTTCCATCGATCGTTGTCCCATCAGAGAACTGCTGCTTGGTAATCGTGCGAATACTCATGGGATGTTTCCAACTACATTAGCTGCGGCTATATTAACAAAAGGCGTTGCAGCGACATCGGTTAGGTTAACACACCCAATAACCGACCCTCGCCCGGTATTGACGGCGTCCTGATTATACACAAGGGAGCCCGTGTTTGACTGCGTCCCGTAAAAGACGCTGGACACTACCGATGCGTAAGAACCGGTTTCCATAAGGATGTAGGCGTCCGTTGCGGAGGAGTGCAAATTATCACCCTTGCTGATGTGGCAGTTCTTTAACACCAGACGACCACCGCTTCGGATTGTTACGGCTGGCGTATTACCGCTGCAAATAAGGGTCGCATTAGAAATAATGGCGGTGCCGCTTACGATAATCTGCTTGCGGATGACGGCTCCCGGTGATGCTGAAACGGAAGTCCGGCTCCCCTTGGCCTCAAAGCCGCCATGGTTACCCGCAAGCAAGAGTGCGCCAAAGTCTAGTTTGGAAGTCTGGTTTAAGCCCTGCTCAGGCATAACCACAATGGTCGCCATCCCGTTTAAGATCTCGGTCTGGTGATTCACTGTGGCATTAGCATCAATCTCGGACGCATCTGAATCATAAGGTGCTTGGGTTGAAACTACTTTAGTCATCGACCCGTCCTGCGCCGTGTGCCACCCTTGCGAACAACGGCTTTAGCGCTGGCTATTTCCACCTTTTCTGCTCGGTCACGCATGAACCCAAACATCATATAGGATAAGTAGTCACCTTTCACGCTGTCGGAGGTAGCGATTGAGTCGTGCTCTTCGTCATCCACAAGGTATTCACCGTATTTCGGCGTCGCATTAAAGCGTCGGTATTCCATTGTAGACGTAGCGCTATCTTTGTACCGGGTACGAAGCGTGAACTTGTCGGCCACCTTTACGATCCCGCTCGAGAAATCGATGACTTGGCTTGTCCACCCTTTCCAGTCAGCACCAAGCAGTGTGTTGTAAACGCCCCACAACCAGTTCGGCGACAAAGGCGATATTCCTGCGCCATGACTAACCATCCGAGCAAAGATACCCCTTGCTTTGACGTGTGAGGCGTTATCGATGCCGATCTGTGCTGATTTGTATGCCCAGTCTACTGGCTGCGTTACATCGTTGTTGGCGTGAAGCGGACCATAGTGCTGATTCCAGACATAAACCGACATGTTGGTGGTTACCGGCGAGGTAAGCGTAGCTAGTGAGCCCGCACCGCTAAAATCAAACCCGTAATCAAGCAGGGTCTGACTGCTGCTCACCGGGGTCATCGGTAGGTAAACAAAAGGGTTCCTCTGTTTGTCTGCCATGTTCAGGTAAGCACCAAACGGTGGAGTAGTGTAGACGATCGATATTGTCCCGGTAGCAGGGGTAACAGTGTAGGTGATCAATGCCCCGATATTCACCCGCTCTGGCGGGTACACAAGGGCGGCACCGGCTGTCCATCTTGTTGCGTCGTAGTTAAAGACTATGTTTACGCCTCGAGGGAAACTGGCCGCCGAGTAATCAGGGACAATCTCCAAAGGAACAAGGTACGCCTCTGTTATCGCGTCATAAACAGGACGACCGAAATAAAGCCTAGCGTCACTAGTCGCAGCGGATAACCGCTTTTTGTATTCCCCGTAGACCAACCTCTGGTCTTCGTTAAGGATCGACCTGTCGAGCGCACCACCGCGTCCTAGCTGCATAAGGTAATAACTCGAGGAGTACACCGTTTCTGCTCGCGTGGTCGCACTGGTAAATGAGCCTACCTCCACAGAGCCGACCAAAAACACGTCCCGTGTACCCGTCAGAATATAAGGATCAGTAATGTTCTGCTGGACACCAACAACGGCTGCGCCGCCCGTTTCAGCCACCATCGATTCGACAGGCCATAAAGACCATGCATCCTGATTAAAGCACCACAATGCATTCGACCCTGGGTAAGAAATGAATAAGGATTCATTCTCTTGACTGTAGGCGATGCTGACTTCGTCTGTGTCTGCTTGCCGGTAGAGGGTTCGGGGTTGATTCGTCGCAGCTACGTTGGAAACCCCGCTTGCTGTTAGGTAGTTGTTGAGCGGGCAGGTGATCCCACCCTTGAAAAACTCATTGATGGGGATCGATAACTCCTCGAACTGCAACCCGTTACCTGTGGAGTAAACCCCATTGGTGTCAGCCCAGAACACAGCGCCACCGACCGATGTGACAGAGCGAGCCGACGAGCACCCCACCGTCCTGCTGACTGTCGTAAACCGACCACTACGCGCAAGGGCTCCCTGGCTTGGCTGGTACAGCATCATCTCTGATTTGGTGAACACAAGCAGGTTGATGCCCACTTCTGCGATGGCGGTGACAGGGTTCTGGCTAGGAACGACCACTTGGTTTGCGTCGATAAATGAGTTGGGCAGTTTCTCATCCGAGAATATCAGGCGATCCTCGCTCGCTACTACAAGGCGCGTTCCTAGTGCGGTGATGGCGACAGGTGCCGGGAAATCTTGCTCGCTAAGGTAATCGAAAGCATCAACCGCCGTGCCGTCAACCGGAACGACTCGTGTCACTAAGCAATCCTCGCTGTACCCCTTGGACCAATGGACACGCTGGGTTGAGTCAACGGTCTGGTCTCTGGACTCGCGTATGTCAGATGGCTGGTAGCAAAGCATGCCAGTGAACCGGTTCCCGAAGAACAAGTTGTTCTGGTACAGCGTAAAGTAAAACGGCGCATCAACCCCATAAAGAAACGACTGGTTGTCGTAGGTTTCGTTGGTTTCGTAGTTGCCGTACCAGTTGTACATGCGCGGGTTGTTAAACTTACCAAAAGCTGCCGTCTTGTTTTCTGATGTGTGACGAAACAGTACCTGCTCGTAATGGTTGCTCGTATTGGTGTCGAAGATCGATACCGAGTAATACGTTCCCCACCGACTCGTTGGATCAATGGTGTCTGTTCCGGTTCGAGCGGTGATCAGAAAGACAGAAACAATCTGCTCGGTACCCCACTTGGTTTTCACCAGATGCGATCCGAGGTGCTTTTTCATGCCCCACTCTGTGGCTATGCCTGCCCGTAGTGTTGTGTCGAGTTGCGCCATTTGGCCAAACCCTGGACGCGTCTGCCAGTTCGGAGACCCCTTTGGGCGCCACATGTTCTGCACCCATCGGCCCCGCTCTGCCGGCCGCCCTTCGGTGCCACCACCAATCAGTTCAACGTCGATTCCGGGTGTTGCCATGATCAGCCCATGTAAAATTCAACTTGAGGAGTAATATAGTGCGACCCGGCAGCGTTACGCCCTTGCGTAAGGTAGTTGATCAAATCGAGCCGTCTGGTGGCTAACTGGTTCTGGAGAACCGGATTGGCTGCCCCGTCTCTGATTTGGTAATACTGCGCTGCTAATAAAGCGATAAGCGGATGCTGGTCTTGCAGGTCGTCAATGTACTCGTTGTCTGCTGCGCCGTGCTTGGTCCAGTCTACCGTGCTCGCCGGGACGTATTCGATCCTAAAGAAGTCCGTTCGCTCTGAGCCAAAGACAATACTGCGACCACTCAGGCAGTACTCACCCTGCTCTCGGTTGAGTTGCTCTTGGCTTGCGCACGCCTCCAAGTAATACTGGATAACATTTCCAGCGATACTGTTGATCTGACCCAGCCTGAGAAAGCGCTCCATGCGATGTGTTGCGGCCGGCCCGAGCAGGCTGCCGTCCAAACTAAAGGTCTTTCCTGTGCCAGTAAACGTATAGTGCGTGTTGTAGATGTCAGGCTCGATTGAGTAAACCGACTGGCGAAACTCTCGGTACCCCTGAGCGAGGTAGGACTCCGCCTGTGCATCAGTCAGGAATGTCTGGTCCGTTTCATCGATGAGTGCCCGAAAGAGGTCGTATACCTGAGTGACGTTCATCCTTGCGCCCCCATCATGGTAGTCGGAAGACCCTGCTCCGGCCCTGCCTCATCAACCATTTGCCTGTTCATATCCATAACGCCCATGCGCTCTGATTCCATTTGCGCTTGGATGGCTGAAGTAGGCGACTCCATGGTGACCGCTATTTCCTCGAGTTGCTCTGGTGGTGCCGAGCGAGGGAACACCTTTCGGTTAGCAAGCGCTTCAATCTGTGTTTCTGCTTGGGTACCAAAGGTCTCTACGCTCAGGTAGATATCCCTGATGTACTGCTGCCGCTCTTCGGGCAACTCGTAGTACTCTGATGAGCGGATATAATCACCGAACACCTCACCGAAAGACTGTAAATCATCTGTCGGGAAGATTTCGATGACGGCACCAGCCTTGGCAGCGTTAAGCAGATCCTGCGCATGTGCCATCGCCTGCAGTTTCTCACTCACCTTCTCAAGCCCACCACCAAAGGTCAGTTCCTTCATGGCTTCGTTGGGTTGGATCATGCCCATCTGAACAAGGTCGAGAACCTTTTGGTCGCGATCTTTGCGCTCGTCACGGAACATCGACCCAGCCTCGATAAACACTTCAGGGTCTTTCATCAGGCTTGTGCTGTCGAGCGATTGAAATACCACCTGACCGAGATTATCCAGCATGCGAACCATGCGCTTCTCGGTGTAGTACTTCTGCATAAGCGTGAGCGCTACCTTGCCAAGGTCCGATACAGCCTCTTCAAGGTCCTCTTGGGTAACCATCAACTGCTGCGAGTCTTTGCTTGCTAGCGACTGCATAGCAACACTTGAGGTAACACCTACCGCTCGCTTGCCAAGGCTCGTAGCGTGGACGCCAGCAACGTCGAGCATCTCGCCATGAAGGACGGACACTTGCTGGAGAACGTATCCGGGTAGGGATGGCATCTGAACCGGAATAGGCCGCTGACCACCCACGTCGTTGTAGTAGACTTTCTCCCCACGCCTGCGGGTGATCGAGGACGGCGGGACACCAGCGCTCTTTGGGATCATCCACTTCGGGTTTGCGATCAGGTCGCTGTTTTCAATGATCTGCCCTCGCACTCGGTTGTACTGATCCTGAATGTCGAGCAAAGGCTCAATCATGCCCATGCCCCAAAGCTGGCCAGGAACTGGTGTGTACCGGACGAACTGGATCGGCATGGTTTTACCAACCCACTCACCCTCAAACAGGTAGTTGCTCCCAAGCACGACGCGACGCTCGCCGCTACGAAAGTAGACATCAAATATCTCGACCCTGTTTTTCGGTGTCGAAGTCTGCCTAAGCTTGAACCACGATGCGCCCGGCGTTGAGTTGGTAGCCTCGGCAGCGTTGCGGATAACCTCTTTCTTGTCTGGGTATGCCTGTTCTAGTTCTTCCCGGTTAACCAGTTTGGCATAAGCGACCCAGTTGCACTGCTCAGGGTTATCTAGCCCTGGCTCAAAATACAGGTCATAAGGACTGATAACCTCAGTGGTTACCTTTTCACCGTTGTATTTGGTGTGCATCCCCACGTTTCCGCAGGTTAACAACCACCGGATTGCGTCAACCAGTTTGCGTTTCAGCTTATCGTTGTTCCAGTAATACTTGAGCGCATACTCACAACTCTTTGCTTTGATGATGTCCTCGTTGGACTCACTAGCTGGAAGCACTGTCGTCGAAGGGTATGCCAGCGTAAGGCGCGCCTGCACGTTGCGGTAGATGTTTACGATCAGGTTGATAGTCACCTGCATCTCGTCCGCGCCCGTTCGCACAAAGGTTTGTTTCACCCTGTCGTATTTGACGTGCTGCTTGCCCTGCAGAAACAACAAGCAAAGGTCCCATGCGCGGGCAAACTTCTGCCGGTCACTTCGACACTGCGAGATCTGGTCGGTTAGTTTACCTGCGTCAGGGATTTTCATCAGTAGTCCAGTTTCTGTTTCATGCGCTTTGCTGCGACACCTCGAAGCGACTTGCCTTGTGCGGCGGCTTTGTTGAACTTCTTCTTGCCGTATTTCTTACGCCCGATCGAGGCCGCAATAGCGCCAGCAGCAGCAGGGCTTTTACCCTGCGCCTCAAGTTTACCTTGCAACTTCTTAAAGCCCAAATAGGCCATCTCACCATCTCCACTTTAGACCGGCACCCACTGCCCACTCCGGGTTAGCGTTCCAGTCTGATGTCACTTCTCCCGTGAGCCCGACTTCAAATTGCTTGCCGACACGATGAGTAAGATCCCCACGGACAAACCAACGATCATCGTTCCCGCCAAGATTGAGATCGATGCCCCCAGAATCCTTCGGACTAAGACTCTTTAGCCCTGGGTTTCGGGGGATGGTTCCGGGGGGCTATTGACGCTCTCCAGTGCCGCTCGCTTCTCTTTGGCAGCATCCTGCCACGCAACACCGAGAATCGCCCCAAGCAAACCCATCACACTGACAACGATTTCCTCTACAGGCATATCCGGGTTTACCGCCCTAAGGATCATAGGCAGCAATGCTGCAGCAATCCCCATGACAATCTTACGCCAACCTGTTCCACCGTTCTTCATTTCATTCCCCTAAAGACCTGAAAAATTTCTCTGCAACCGGTAGCGCTGCGGAGGTAGCCGCCCCTGCGGCAGGCCCCCCGTAAGCTGTTGCTGCCAACGACAGCACCGGTTTGACAATCTGCATGATACGAGCCTGCTCTTCGGCTTCTTTCCGTTTGCGTTCTTCTTCGGCTTTCGTTTTGCGAACGGCTGCCAAGCGCAACGCTTCGGTAAAATCGAACGGGCTGAGACCGGGTAGTTGACCGTTTGCCATCAGGGTTCTCCAAGAAGCTCTTGAGTCGAGATCGTATCTTCATCCGAGGCAGAATGGGCTCCCCCCCACCAACCTCGAACATCCCGCCAGATGTAAAACACCAAAGCGGTCTGAACGAGATCAAGTGAGAGAGATACCCACTCCACGCTGGTACTAAACCGGGAAGTTCAAGCCGACCAAGATCGCATTGCGATTCGGCTGCTTGCAGACCAAGTTGTAGTAGTACCGGACATACGCCTCATAAGAGTCGCTACCCGAAACACGGCTAAGGACGTTGCCGTCCAAGTCAGCCAGGTTCGGATCTTCAATCTGCACCAACGACCAAGATTTGGTGTTGAGGAAGATAAGAAGGCCCTTACCGCAGTGACGGCTCACCTTGAGTGGGATGTTGTTGAAGGACAACGAACCCATATCGAAGCCGGCATCACCACCGTCGACCGACTTGGTGCGACTGGTCGCAGTAGTAGCCGTGCTGGTGAACGACAACTGACCGACGTACTGCTGACGGAACACATAGTGCGCGATCATGCAGTCAGGCGTAGCGCCCGAGTCCGTGGCGATGTCATCAAGCAGTGCCTGCATGCGCCCTGTCGACAGATCGACAAACGTACCGGTACCAGCAAGGTTTGCTGTGCGGATGATGCTTTGCAGAACCACGTTGGTGGGAACAGCAGAAGCGTCCGAGCGATCAGCACCGAAGTGCGTCTTCTCAGCCAGGTTGCCGTAGATACCCATGGACTCAGCGACCTGCGGGATAATCACGGCGTGTGCCGTTCCGGCAAGAGCGGTGGTACCCGAACCATCAACGTCCGTGGTATCAACACCAGCATCAAATTTGATGTGTTGTTTAGCGCCTGCGTCACGGTACATGGTCACGACAGCCGTTGCATAGGTATCAAGGCGCACCAAAAGACCAGCGACCTTAGCACCTGCGGTTTCCGGCACAAGCTCAATATTGCCCGTAAACTCAAAGTTTGTATTGGCACCTTTAGCGGCACGCTCATTCAAGAACCCGACGCAACCACCACCGGTGAACAGTGCTTGATCGCAGGAGTTTTTGACAGTTTCCATAGCGCCATCAAGTTCGACCTGAAGGCCGTTGATGAAAGAGCCAACGCTGGCTTTAGCCTGAGCAATCGCCGGACCTTCAATTGCCATGCGACCATACAGGTACTTGGCAGCGACAGTCAGCGACGCATAGGTTTGTTGGCCTGCGACAGGAAGAGCAGCGGTAGCGCTAAACGCCACTTGCGTATTGCGAGCAGTCCGAACGGGGATGATGCATTCTTTACCAACCCAATCGACCTTCTCTTTTTGAAAAAGGTCAAACGCCATGATCTCGTTGTTCAACTGGTCCTGCAAAGGTCCCAGATAGAACTGCTTCATCACGGCGCTTAACGTAGTTAAACTAGCAGCCATTTTACTATTCCTTAATAGTTAGGATCACCCGGTCCATGCTGCTTCAATTGCTTTCCTAGCCTGCGCATGGGCATCTTCCCATGTCGACGGCTTTTCAGCTCCAGCAAAACCGCGAGATCCGGTATTTGATTTGTTACTTATTTCCGGGGGCACGTCGGGAGGTGTAGCAGGAGCCTGCGTTTGCAGGTGTGGATTAGCCTCGAGGTATTGAGCAATGACGGACTCGCGCATCTCAGCAACTCTCGATGCTTCTGATACGGCAAGTTCCATTAGATCGGCGTCGGGGTTATGCTGCACATGCTGCAACAAGGCGACGGGATCGACATTCGGGTGCTCTTTCTGGATAACAGCAATCTGTTGCTCCATCTCGGTCATGTGCTCCCGAATCTTTGCTTCGCGCTCGCTTTCCTGCAAACGACTTTCCAACATTTGCAACCGTTGGTCATAGGGGTCGGTGTCGTCATAATTGTACGACTCTTCCTCTTGCCTTGGTTGTTGCTGGACATTGAAACGACGCAGGGTTTCTAGTTCCTGCTCAGCCTGCTTCAGCCTTTCAACTTCCTGCCGGAGATGTTCAGCTTCATCCGCATACTGATTCTTCGCAGCGATCACCTTAGAGAACCTCGAGTAAGGGACATTGTGCCCTTCTTCTGGCGTGTCCTCTTCGACTTCGCTGTCTTCAGCCGTTACCTCTACCTCTTCTGGTGCTTCCGACTCATGCACGGGTTCGTTAACCTGCTCAGGTGCCTCGGCCGTTTGTGGCTCCTGACTATCATCAACAATACCCTCACCCAAATTGAGTCCTTCGAGCGCGGCGGCTAGCTCGTTTTGTTGCTCGTCTGACAACATGATTTTACGCCTTTCCTACGCGAATGACGCTCGCGCAACGTAGTTACATTGGGTTATATTGAATTAAGTAATGACGAAGCACCCAATGAAAATTCGTCACTACCGTTCCCTCGGTAAACTCGCCCTGTGGCTTGTTCCCACTTCAGCATGTCTGCCAAATTGGCAGGTTTTGCCGAAGCTTGTACCTCTTGGACGATGTCGTGTATCTGATCAAGTCCCATTAGCGCAAGACCAGTTGCTATGATCATATCGTCATGTTTTCCGCCTGCGGCTTCTACTTTCCCTCTGTTATTGTAGATTAAACTGTTGGCTTCGAGCATGAAATTAACGTCTCTGATCTTAATCCATTCTCGCGTTACATGCTCATAGAGTCTGGTTAGCAGCAGTCCTCTTGACTTGACGTTTGTGTTGTATCCCCACTTTGGCTTCCAGACCCCTGATGTCTTATCGTAGGCGGTATCTCGGTACATCTGGAAGTATTCTTCATCCCTGAGGTGCTCGACAATTGATAAGCCGTATGAGTTGGATTCAATAACAGCGAGCGCTTTGTATTCTCTGGCGATCCTGAGCACTTCTTCACGAAAGTCTGACGGGCTCATGCGGTCATAGAAC
>PVBE010455279.1_pt1 | contig 22256 bp, 14 predicted proteins | sample 1631181 | NCBI WGS metagenome assembly PVBE01 (sample SAMN08397723, study PRJNA350692) | Marine metagenome, whole genome shotgun sequencing project. | isolation source: water | place: Pacific Ocean | collected 2012-04 | reverse complement strand
TCTTTACTCCGGCCGGGTTCAGGATCCTGCAACAGCGGTCACCGATGGTGCTGGATGACTGCCCGGTGGAGACGCTGGTGACAGAGCAAGATGCCCTGGGCATCACCGCAGAGACCGGGCGTGCCGGCTGGGACGGCTTCTTTCCTGTGGACTACGCCGATGCGGTGGGATGGCTCCTGGAACTGGGCGGGTAACCCGACAGCACCTGTTCTGTCCTCGTACGCTGGTCCTCCGTGCTTGCTCAAGGGCGGCTCGCATTATGCTCAGTAGCAGATCTACACCCAATGCTGAAAGCTCGCGCGCTACCTTTTCGAAGATGAACAACGCAAATGAACGCCGCAGTAGGCTAGCTCGTCAGCTCCCCGGCAGATCGAAGGTGAAGGTCGTGCCCCGGTCGGGCATGCTGCGCAGGCGCACGTCGCCGCCGTAGGAGCGGATGATCTCCCGGGTCACCGACAGGCCGAGGCCGGTGCCCTTCCCCGGCGCCTTGGTGGTGTGGTACGGCTCGAAGATCGCGGCCTGCTGCGCCTCGTCGATGCCGCCGCCGTTGTCCTCCACCTGGCAAACGATGCGGTCGGCGGCGTCGGGGGCTTCCACGGCCACGCGGATGCGCGGCTCTCGACCCTTGACCCCGGCCAGGGCGTCGGCCGCGTTGCCCACCAGGTTCACCAGCACCTGCTCGATGCGAGTGCGGTTGATGGTCACCCGCACCGGCGCGTCGGGCAGCTCGAGGTCGACGTCGATGTACTTGATCTTGCCCGAGACGTGCAGCATCTCCAGGGTCTGGCGCACCACCTGACTAAGGTCCAGCTCCTCGCTGTGGTCCGGCCCGGGGCGGCCGCAGGCCAGCAGGTGGCGGGCGTGGGTCTTGACGTGGCGCTCCGCCGAGATGAGGGAGTCCATGATGGCCGGCACCACCGCCGGCTCCTCCCCCTGCTCCATGCGCGCCTGGATCAGCTGCCGCGCCGTGGAGAGGATGGTGGCGATGTTGCCCAGCTCGTGGCCCACGCCGGCGGCCAGGGTGCCGAGGGTGGCCAGGCGGTCCGCCCGCAGCAGCTGCTCCCGCGCCTGGGCCAGCTCCTCCTCCAGGGCCAGCTGCTGGCGCGCGCGCAGGTCGTGGTAGGCCTTGGCCCGCAGCAGGTTGCGCACCCGGGCGGAGAGCTCCACCGGGTCCACCGGCTTGGTGAGGAAGTCGTTGGCGCCCACCTCCTGCCCCTTGACCCGGGACTCCTGGTCGCCCATGGCGGTGACGAAGAGCACCGGCAGCAGCAGGTCACGCCTCTCTTCGCGGATGCGACGGCAGGTCTCGAACCCGTCCATGCACGGCATCATCACGTCCAGCAGCACCAGGTCCACCTGTTCGTCGTCCAGGGTCTGCAAGGCCGCGCAGCCGTCGGCGGCTTTCACCACTGTGTAACCCTGCAGGGTCAGCAGCTGAGCCAACACCCTGCAGTTGATTGGATCGTCGTCCACCACCAACACGGTGGCCTGTTCCTCGTTCTTCATCGGGGCACCTGTGGTTGCTCGAGCCTGTGAGCTCGACGTTGGGTCTGCACATCAAATGTCCGGAACCGGTGGCTGTCAACCCGGTTGATCCATCCGCCAGCGCGCCGACGCCTCAGCGGCGTCGAGATCGGTGATCAACTCTCGCGCCACAACGTGGTAAAACTGCGCTCAACCTTGTCCAACTTTGCGGAGCAATCGATGAAGCGTTTCGTACTCTTCCTGCTGCTCACCCTCGTCCCTGCCATGGCCGCGGCCGATCCGGTGACCTTGACCAAGGCCGACACCACGGCCTTCGTGCAGCCCAACGGCGGCATGGACGTGATCTACAAGCTGACCTTCAAGGACCACGGCAGCCGCACGGCCATCCGCAAGGTGGGGCCGTTCTACCGGCCGGTGCACTTCACCCGGGCGCTGCTACACCACGGAGGCAAGTCGACCAAGGTCACCACCTCGGATAAGGGGGGCGGCTACTACGGCGTGGACTTCGGCAGCACGCGCACCCGCGCGGGGCAGACTTACACCGTGGAGCTGCACATGCGCTGCGATTACCGCTTCGCCGATCCCACCACCCGGGGGGGCAAGAAGCTGGTGGCGGTGTGGTTCAACCCGGTGCGCTGGGTGATGCCGATCCAGGAGTCGGTGGTCCGGCTCGTGCTGCCTTTGGAGTTGCCCGCGGAGGTCAAAAAGCACGAGCAGATCACGCCCAAGATGGTGGACGGCTTCGGCCTGCTCACCGACCGCAACGCCGCCTCCCAGCAGGACAAGCAGGTCTACGTCTACAGCGACTACAAACAAAAGAGGCTGCTGACGGTCTTCGCCAAACGCACCAACATCGGCCGCCAGGGGATCCACCTGGTCAAGGTCTACATCCCGCGCAAGCACCTGCCTGAGCTTTCCAAAAACAAGGTGGTCGCGTCCACGCCGCCGCGGGTCAGCAGGCGCCTGGTCTCGGGGGGTGCGGTGGACCTGCTGGAGGAAAACTACGAGGTGGTGAGCGAGGGGCCGAACCGCTGGAACACTCAGTTCTCCTACGGCGTCACCACGACCCTCACCATGAGAGAAACCACCAACCGCAACTTCGTGCCCGCCCCCGTGGTGGACCTGGATCCTGCGTACCACGCCGACGTCAAGGTCGACGAAATGGCCGCCGCCTGGAAGGTGCTGATCGACGGCAAAGAGGTCACGGTCGAGGCCCAGAAGGCCAGGGCCGTGCTGCCCCAAATGACGAAGAAGGGCCAGACGATCAAGGTGACCTACCGCCAGCGCTGGGCGCTGTCGCGGGAGGCGCAGCTCGAGCTGCGAGGCGCCCGGGTCTACCTCTCCTTCCGCTTCCGGGGAGTGCCGATCACCTTCGCGCCCCGGGACAAGTTGAAGAAGATCCGCGTGCGGTTCGTCTCGGGCATGCCCCTGGGGCCCCGGGCGCTGGGCGCCATGGCCGCGCGCTCGCCGATCATCGTGCTGTCACCCGACCCGAAGGCTGCGAGGATCAGCGGTGACCGCGGCCCCTGGGCCACCAGCGGCATGGTGGGCGACTACAGCTTCCGCACCGACTTCCCCGACTTCACCAGGTCGGACCAGCAGGCCGTGTTGACCTTCAGCCAGTGGCCCGAGCCCAGGATGCGGACCCAGATCAAGGTGATGGTGCCGGCCGAGCCCCTGGGCTACAAGGTGGACGGCTTCACCGCCGGGGTGCTCTTCGTGCGCGCGGTGCTCTCCGGCCAGTGGACCGACCGCACGCCGGACCACGGCGCGGAGGCCGCCTTCCTCGGCTTCGTCCTGCTGGTGTGTTGCTACTTCGGCAACGCGCTGCTGCTGCTTTTCTGGCTGCTGCTCTTCGGCTGGGTGCTGCTGATCATCGACAAGATGGCCGGCACCACCATGGCCAAGGACGTGTTGCTGCCCGGCGGCTGGAAGGCGCGCTTCCACATCACCCGGGGGTTCATCCTCAGCTTCAGCGGCATGCTGGTGCCGTTCCGCCTGGTCTGGCTGCTGCTCTCCGGCCTGGGCGCGGTGGCGGTCGCGGCGCTGCGGCTGCACCCCTACCTGGCGCTCTACCTCAAGAAGCAGGGGGTGGAGTACGTCTCGCCGGAGATCACGGTGGCCACCTTCCAGAAGGAGGGCTACGTGCCCGAGCTGGCCCCGGCCGAGGCGGCCCTGGCGCTCAATCGGCCGATCAAGGCGATCAACCTGCTGGTGCTCGACCTGCAGGCCCGCGGCGTACTGCAGATCCTCAGCCGCAACCCGCTGCAGGTGAAGGTGCTGAAGGAGGACGCGGAGCTGAGCCGAACCGAGGCGGTGCTCATCGGAGCGCTCACCGAGCGAGGCACCCTGTCGCGCGACGGCGTGCAGCGGGTGCTCACCGAGCTCAACCGCGACGTCCAGCCGAAGATCTGGCGCGCGGACCAGCAGGCCACGGTGGAGGCGGTCGAGATCAAGGCGGCGGACCACTGGACGGCGCTGTCCACCCTGCCCACGAACCGGCGCGCCACCTACTTCGACGACCACTACGACCAGCTGTACCTTTCCGATAACTTCTTCCAGCACTTCGAGGAGTCCTTCGACCCGATCCAGGCCGAGGCGCCCCTGGACTCGGCGCTCAACACCCTGGGGGCCGCCCGGGATCAGGGCGTGGTGGGCGGCGCCACCGAGCGCGTGCAGAGCATGGCAGAGGGGCTGGTGGAGTCCATCGAGTCCGGGGCCCAGGCCACCGTGGACAAGATCGACCGCCTGTTCAACCTCGACGGCGACTCCATCGCCGCCGCGGCCGGCGTGGCCGAGGTTACGGCCGGCGCGGGCGACCAGCCGCTGAGCGGGCTGGCGGCCTCCCTGGCCGTGGGCTACGACGCGTGCCACTCGGCCTGTCACTCGGCCTGCCACGACGCGTGCCACTCGGCCTGCCACTCGGCCTGCGCCTGCCACTCGGCCTGCCACTCGGCCTGCGTCTCCTCCTGCGCGGGGAGCTTCTGATGGGCTGGTTTCGTCGCAAGGAAGAGGCGCCGCCGGGCGAGCAGGAGGCCCTGGAGATGATGGACTCCATGGTGGCCAGCACCCGGGTGGCGGTGTTCGTGCGCGAGGCCGACCGCATGCTGCTCATCCGGCCGGACAAGACCATGGCCCTCAACCGCACGGCTGCGCGCATCTTCACGTCGCTCTACGCCCGGGACGCCGCGCCCGCGGGCGAGACCCTGCGGCGGCTGGCCAGGGAGCTGCGCGTGGAGTACCCGCGCCTGCTCGGCGACGCCCGCCAGCTCTTCGAGGCGCTGAGCGCCATCCTCAACGAGGACTTCGCGCCGCGGCCGTCGCTGCGCTTCGCCCCCTTCGAGCGCGGGCGCATCGGCTACCCCACCCTGGCCGAGATCGCGCTGACCTACGACTGCCAGAACCGCTGCGTCTTCTGCTACGCCGCCAGCCCCGACCGGGAGGGCGAGCACCGGCTGATGACCACCGCCGAGGTCAAGGCGGTGATGGACAAGATCTTCCATCAGGCCCACGTGCCGTCCATCAGCTTCACCGGCGGCGAGGCGACCCTGCGCAAGGACCTGTGCGAGCTCATCGCTCACGGCAAGGCCCTCGGCTTTCGGGTCAACCTCATCTCCAACGGGCTGCGCCTGGCCAGCGAGGCCTTCGCCCGCCGGCTTGCCGAGGCCGGGCTGGACTCGGCGCAGATCTCCATCGAGGCCGGCGAGGCCGCGCTGCACGACCGCATCGTGGGGCGCGCCGGCGCCTTCGACAAGACCGTGCGCGCCGTGCGCGGCCTGCGCAGCCTCGGCCTGCACGTGCACACCAACACCACCCTCTGCGGCGACAACCTCGACGCCGCGAGCGACCTGATCCGCTTTTTGGCCCGTGACATCGGCCTGGAGGTGATGTCGATGAACATGCTGATCCGCACCGGCCTGGCGGCCTCCGGCGGGCGTATGGAGGTCAGCTACCACGACATCGCCGAGCGCCTGCCCGGGCTGCTGGAGGTGGCCGAGGCCGAGGGGATCAAGCTGGTCTGGTACTCGCCGGTGCCCTACTGCATCATCAACCCGGTGCTCAACAACCTGGGGGCCAAGTCCTGCGCCTGCGTGGACGGCATCCTCTCGGTGGACCCGGCGGGGCAGGTGCTGCCTTGCTCCTCATTTGGCCAGGGCATCGGCTCGCTGCTGGAGCAGGACTTCACCGAGATCTACGACAGCGACGCGGCCCTCTACTGGCGGGAGAAGCGGTTCTTGCCCCCGGGGTGCGAGGGCTGCCCGCACACCGACATCTGCGGCGGGGCCTGCCCGCTGTACTGGGACCAGGCCGGCGACTTCGCCGAGCTGCCGGTGCCCCACGCGGGGGACGCCGCGGACCGTCGCCGCTGGGAGCGACAGCGACACGAGGGCGGCAGCTTCGGCGTGGACGCGCCGGCGGACGCCGACAACGATAGCGAGGAAGGTTCATCATGGGCACGCTGAACGAGTTCATCGCCTACCTGGACGAGCGGGGCGCCGTGGTCGCCGCCCTGGAGCAACGGCTCTGCGGGCTGCAGGAAAAGTACGAGGCCTACTACGCCGAGCTGAACCGGGTGCGCGAGCACGAGCTGGCCCAGCTCACCAGCGAGGTGGTGGCCCGCCGCGACGAGCTGCCCATCGACATCGCGGCCCTGGTGCAGAAGCACGAGGCGGCGGCCCGCAAGGCCTACGACGAGTCCCTGGCCGAGCTGGTGACCAGCCACGCCAAGCTGCAGAACTCCGCCGATCGGATCCGCCGGGAGTCCATGGGCAGGGAGAAGAAGATCCGCAAGAAGAACACCTCCATGGACCGGGAGGAGGAGGTGCTCAAGGTGCGCAGCGAGGCGCTGCTGGACCGCATCACCGAGCACAACCGGCGGATCAAGGAGCTGGGCAGCGGCTTCGGCTTCTTCGCCAACTTCTTTCGCATGCGCTCGCTGCACGCCGACGCCGCCGAGCTCAAGGAGCAAGAGGTCGATCTGGCCGCGCGCATCCACACCCTGCGTCGCACCTGGGAGAAGGCGGACCAGAAGTACCACAACGCCGAGGCCAAGCTGCAGGAGGCCTGGGCCGACCACCGCGGCAAGGCCGACGCGCTGCAGGCCAAGATCGACTACCTGCACACCAGCCGCGAGCGCATCGTGCTGCGCAGCGTGATGGAGCAGGTGCTCGACGCCCAAAAGACCACGCCCAAAACAGACGACGGCGGCGAAATCAGCTGCCCCCGCTGCAAGACGCGCAACCCACCGGCCAACCATTTCTGCCACATCTGCGCCCAGCGCCTGATCAAGGACCGACCGGATCTCGAGGGCAGCATCTCCGAGGTGGCCGAGCTGAACCACCACTTCGACCGCTTCTCCGACGGCATGCAGGCCTGCCAGGAGATCATCGGCCTGCTGCGCGGCATCACGTCGGGCGTCACGGCCTTCCGCAAGAGCGTGGCCGACGTGCTGGCCACCCAGAAGCGCCACTCGCTGAGCACGCTGACGCTGAACGTGCCGGGCAGCAGCGTGGAGTACGGCAAGACCTTCGACCAGATCGGCGCGGCCATGCAGTGGGACTACTCGGTGCACCCCAAAGTCTTCGCCAAGAACGTCAAGGTGATCATGGAGCAGCACTTCAGCGAGGACAAGATCCAGGCCTACTTCGAGGCCATGGGTGACGAGCTGTCCAAGCAGGCGGACTCCCAGTGGTGAGGTCGCCGCGACAGGGAGGCAGACGATGAAGATCCTCGGCAGCGTGGTCAGCGTGCTGCTCGGCATCAGCCTCATGGGGCTGGGGCTGCTGTTTCTCGTGGGCGCCGCGGGCAGGGGCTCGCGCTATCTGGTGGCGGCCGTGGGCCTGGCCCTCGGCGGCGGGCTCTGCTGCCTCGGCGTCTGGCTGTTCAGGAAGGTCAAGGCCAGCTCCCCGGAGCAGCTGGAGGCCGACATCCTGGCCCTGGCCAAGCGCGAGGACGGCGAGATCTCGCTGGCCGAGATCGCGGCGCAGCTCGGGCCGCGCTTCGAGCTGGGCACGAGGCAACTGTCGCGCATGGTGGACCTGGGCCTCTGCCAGCGCAAGGACCGCGCCGGCCAGCCCTACTACGTCTTCTCTCACCTGCAGCCCCGGCTGATGGTCATCCGCTGCGAGTTCTGCAAGGCCGAGCTGCCCCTCAACGAGCCGGTGGACACCTGCCCGCGCTGCGGCGGCTCCGTGGCCAGCCAGGTGGAGCGGCGGGCCGCCTCGGACGACTACTCCATGGACGAGGACGGGGACTAAACTAGAGTTAATGATTCGCAATTACCCCGTGCAGCGGAGGCATTGGGATCATGGCTCCAGGCTCCGGGCTCCCGGCTACAAGGTAAGCCCTGCATGCTTGTTGGGCTGGTCTCTTCCCGCAACTCCTGTTGGCGCGACCCCTTTGAATCCGGGCAAATCGGACTCGACTGAACCGCACCTGGCCCAGGCCGCGAAGCTGGCGATAAATGGCCTGGTAGCCTGTAGCCTGAAGCCCGTAGCCCGCTGTTGTGAGGACGGCGGCGGTGATCGATAGGTTGATTCGATGTGGCGCGGGGGGTAGCGTCCCACGCGTCACGCCTCGCGGGGGACGCTGCCCCCGCGCTACCTTCTCGGCGTTAATCACACGCCACTACCTGAGGTAGACCCTCACCGACTTGTTCCACCCCTCGTAGGTCTTGCAGTTGGCGTCCACCGCGGTGACGAGCAGGTTGCTGTACAACACCGCGGTGCTGGTCCAGGTGACCTGGATCGAGAACGTGCCGTCCTTCTCGACCGGCTCGCAGAGGCTCTTCCAGGTGCTGGCGCCGGCGGGTTTGATCTTCAGGGCCACCGCCGGGGCGTTGACCAGCACCTTGCCGGAGATGGTGCTCGTCGAGCCCCGGCTCGCAGCGGCGCAGGGCACGCCGGCGTCGAGGCGCACCCCCCGGTGCTCGAAGATGTCCCGGGGGCAGGTGGAGTACTTGAACTGCGCGGCGCACTTGGCCGGCGCCTTGTTGCCCGAGACGTAGGTCGGGCCGGACACCGGCTTGCCGCTGCTGGAGTTGAGCTCCTCGAAGGACAGCGGCAGCGTCAACCGCAGGGAGTCCTTGACGGCGAAGTGCAGGTGAGGCCCGGTGGAATAGCCGGTGTTGCCGGTGAGCCCCACCGGCTGCCCCGCGCAGACCTGGTCCCCCACCTTCACCTTTGCCCCGTTGAGCTGCAGGTGCCAGTAGTTGCTGAAGGTCGCGTCGCCGTGGTCGATGACCACGTAGTTGGCCTGGTTGCCGCACTTCGGGTCGGAGCAGCCGGTGTTGGAGTCCTCCTTGACGGCCAGCACGATCCCCCCGCGGGCGGCCACGGTGGTGGTGCCCTCCTTGGCCCGAAAGTCCACCGCGTAGCGCGAGTCTCCGTAGTGCGAAAAGTAGCCGAGGAAGCCCTGGGAGATGGACACCTTGGCCCCGGCGGCGAAGGGGAGCTTCACGTCCTGGACGTGGGCCGGCACGCACGCCTTGCCCTTGAGCTTGGTCCCCGGGCTGCAGCTGCCCGTGTTCTTGTCGAGCACGCACTTGCCCTGCACCAGGACGGTGTCCGGGCCGCAGGTGCGCTTGGGGTACGCCGGCACGCACTTGCCCTGCTTCTCCAGGGTGTCGGGTCCGCAGGTCCGCCTGGGGTAGGCGGGCGTGCAGCTGCCCTGCTTCTCCAGGGTGTCGGGCCCGCAGGTGCGCTCGGGGTAGGCCGGCGTACAGCTGCCGTCCTCTTCCAGGGTGCCCTCACCGCAGTCCGGGCCACAGCCGTGGGCGGCCACCAGAGCGCAGGTGAGCGAGGTCGCAAAAATCAGTCGTTGAAACATGTCGGGTTCAATTATGGGATCACGAGCGCCCAAGCTCAAGCGGGGCGCTGGCCTACTGCACCACGAAGCTGTCGATGACCGACGTGGTGTAGCTCGACGCGCTGCCCTTGACCCTGACGATGCTGAAGGTCAGCTTCTTGCCCGAGACCTGCACCCGGGTCACGTGGTAGACGCAGGCGCGCTTTTGAAAGTAGCTGTAGCTGTACTGCTTCTTCCAGCCGCACTTGTTGAGCCCGCCGCCGCCGCCGCCGGTGACGATGTAGTGGATCGCCTTGCCGTCATGAGGGTAGGTCTTCGGCGGCGGATCTTTGCGCGTCTTGTGGGCGTCGTCCGGCACGTAGTGGCGGTCGTAGAGGTGGGCGTGGCCCGAAAAGACGGCGGTGACGTCGTACTTGCGAAACAGCGCCTCGTAGAGCTTGCGCACCGGCTTGATGCACTCCCCCGACGAGGGCTTCTTCGGGTCGGGCGGGCTCTCCAGCATGGTGGTGGAGTACATCGGGTGGTGCATGTAGGCGAAGATGTGCTGGATCCCCTTGTCGTTGCGGGCCTTCTTCAGGTGCTTCTCCAGCCAGGAGCGGGGCGTGTTGGCCCACCAGCGGGTGCCCTGCTCGAAGGAGATGAAGTAGGCGTTCTTGTGGCGGTGGGCGTAGAAGGTCTTGAACGACACGCCGCTGGGCAGGTCTGGCTTGTGGCTCGGCTTGCTGAAGCTCTGCGAGTAGGGGGTCTTGTCGTCGTTGTAGAAGACGGAGAACGCCTGCTTGTAGCCGGCGCCCCAGGCCTTGGCGTTGCCCGAGTTGAGCCTCCCCTCGAGGAACTTCTTGTAGTTCTTGATGCCGGTGTAGCCAGCGTCGTGGTTGCCCATGGTGGGGAAGAAGGGGTGCTTGGCCAGCATCTCCTTGTAGCAGGAGGCGAACTTGGCGTAGGCCCCCGAGTCGTAGCCGTGGTCCATCAGATCGCCGGTGTGCAGCACGAAGGTCGGCTTGAGCTTGACTATCGCCTTGGGGATCGCCAGGCGCTCGGCGGTGCCCGAGGTGCAGCTGCTGGTGGCCATCTGGTTGTCGCCGAAGACCACGAAGGAGAAGGCGGCCGGCGGCGGCCCCTTGCTGTCGGGGGCCTGCTTGACGTCGGGCGGCGCCTTGACGTCCTTTTTGCCCCCCACATCGGGCGGCCGGCCCGGACCATCGGGCCGCGCCCTGTCCACCAGCGTCGCGCCGTCGACGGGCGGGATCGCGTCAGGACCGGCCCCCTTGACCAGCTGGCCATCACAGGCGACCAGCCCCGCCAGGGCCACGAAGACGGCGGCTCTCATGACTCGATCATACCTCAGACTTTTCGTTTTTGCCTTTTGCCAATTGGGATATCCTGGTCCACAGGAGCAGATGGCAAGCGGCGTACAAAACAAGCCCACGGGCCCCATGGTCCAGGTGACCCCGGCGGAGCTGATCCACGGCCAGCGCGAGCTGGGCCAGGCGCTCAACTCGACGACCAGCTTCGAGGAGACCCTGTCGGTCTGCCTGGAGCACGCCGTCTCGCTGTCGGGCCTGGACGCCGGCGGCATCTACCTGGTGGACGAGGCCTCGGGCAACATCGACCTGATGGTGCACCAGGGCCTGTCCCCCGCCTTCGTCGCCAGCTCCTCGCACTACGACGCGGACGCGCCCAACGCCCGCATGGTGTTGGCCGGCAAGCCGATCTACGCCAACCACCAGGAGATGGACGACCTCGTCGACGAGACGCGCTCCGCCGAGCGCCTGCGCGCCCTGGCCGTGATCCCGGTGGTCAACCAGGGCCAGGTCATCGCCTGCCTCAACGTGGCCTCGCACCAGCAAGACGAGGTGCCCGAGTTCGCCCACCTCGTGCTCGAGACCCTCGGCACGCAGATGGCCGGCGCGATCATGCGCGCGGTGGTCTCCCGCTCCCTGGAGGCCAGCGAGCAGAAGTACCGCGCGATCTACGAAAACTCGTTAAACGGCATCGCCCTGCACCAGATCATCCTCGACGACGCGGGCCAGCCGGTGGACTACATCTTCCTCGACGTGAACCCGGCCTTCACCGAGCTCACCGGGCTGAGCGCCGAGCTGGTGCTCGGCAAGCGGGTCACCGAGGTGCTGCCCGGCATCGAGAAGGACCCCTTCATCGAGATCTACGGCCGCACGGCCGAGACCGGCAAGCCGGTGCGCTTTCAGCAGTACACCTCGGCCCTGGACAAGCACTACTCCATCCAGACCTACTCGCCGCGGCGGGGGCAGTTCGTCACGGTCTTCTCCGACGTCACCAAGCGGATCAAGGGCGAGGAGGAGCTCAAGGCCCACCGCGAGCACCTCGAGGAGCTGGTGACCGAGCGCACCGCCGAGCTGGAGCGCGCCAACGTGGATCTGGAGCGGGAGGTGTCGGTGCGCCGGCGCATGGAGCAGGCCCTGCGGGACGCCAACACCGAGCTGGAGCGCTCGAACCAGGACCTGGAGCAGTTCGCCTACGCCGCCTCCCACGATCTGCAGGAGCCGCTGCGCATGATCTCCAGCTACCTGCAGCTGCTCGAGCGACGCTACGGCGGCGAGCTGGACGAAGCGGCCGACGAGTTCATCGGCTACGCCGTGGACGGCGCCAAGCGCATGCGGGGGCTGATCGACAGCCTGCTGGTCTACTCCCGCGTGGGCCGCAGCGACGATCCCGTCGAGAAGGTGGACTGCGAGCGGGTGCTCGGCCGCGCCCTGGCCAACCTCCGCCGCACGATCGAGGAGCGGGGCGCGCAGATCACCCACGACCCGCTGCCCGAGGTCACGGCGCTGGAGGGCCAGCTGGTGCAGCTGCTGCAGAACCTGATCAGCAACGGCATCAAGTTCTGCGAGACCGACCCCCCCGAGGTGCACGTCTCGGCGCAGCGCGAGGACGACCACTGGGTCTTTGCGGTGCGGGACAACGGCCTCGGCATCGACCCCGAGTTCGCCGAGCGCATCTTCGGCGTCTTCCAGCGGCTGCACAAGCGGGACGTCTACCCCGGCACCGGCATCGGCCTGGCCATCTGCAAGCGCATCGTCAAGCGCCACAACGGCCGCATCTGGGTCGAGTCCCGGCCCGGGGAGGGCGCCACCTTCTCCTTCACCATCCCCGATCCCAAACGGGGGGTCCCAGACGGCTTTGCCGGCAGGGGGGGCGCGGCCGGTTGCGCGTAGCGCAGAGGCCGGCCCCAAAATAAGGACGCGCCATGCTGCCCGACGATCCCTTGTGGTACAAGGACGCCATCATCTACCAGCTCCACGTCAAGAGCTTCTGTGACAGCGACGGTGACGGGCGGGGGGACTTTCGCGGGTTGACCAGCAAGCTGGACTATATCCAGCAGCTCGGCGTCACCGCGGTCTGGCTGCTGCCGTTTTACCCCTCGCCCCTGCGCGACGACGGCTACGACATCGCCGACTATCACGGCGTGCACCCGGACTACGGCACCCTGGACGACTTCCGCGCCTTCGTGCGCGAGGCCCACCGCCGCGGGTTGCGGGTGATCACCGAGCTGGTGGTCAACCACACCTCGGACCAGCACCCCTGGTTCCAGGCCGCCCGCGCCGCGCCCGCCGGCTCCGAGGAGCGCGACTTCTACGTCTGGAGCGACGCCGACGACAAGTTCCCCGAAACGCGCATCATCTTCACCGACACCGAGGCGTCCAACTGGGCCTGGGACCCCGAGGCCGGCGCCTTCTACTGGCACCGCTTCTTCTCCCACCAGCCGGACCTCAACCACAACAACCCGAAGGTGGTGGAGGCGGTGATCCAGGTCATGCGCCACTGGCTGGACGCCGGCGTGGACGGCATGCGCCTCGACGCCATCCCCTACCTCTGCGTGCGCGAGGGGACCAACAACGAGAACCTCCCCGAGACCCACGAGGCGATCAAGCGGCTGCGCGCCGCGGTGGACGAGCGCTTCCGTAACCGAGTGCTGCTGGCCGAGGCCAACCAGTGGCCCGAGGACGTGGTGGCCTACTTCGGCGACGGCGAAGAATGCCACATGGCCTACCACTTCCCGGTGATGCCCCGCATCTACATGGCCGTGGCCCAGGAGGACCGCCACCCGATCACCGAGATCATGGGCCAGACGCCGGCCATTCCCGAGGGCAGCCAGTGGGCGATCTTTCTGCGCAACCACGACGAGCTGACCCTGGAGATGGTCACCGACCGCGAGCGGGACTACATGTACAGCCAGTACGCCGCCGAGCAGCGCATGCGCTGCAACGTCGGTATCCGGCGCCGGCTGGCCCCGCTGATGGACAACGACCGCGGCAAGATCGAGCTGCTCAACAGCCTGCTGATGTCCTTCCCCGGCACGCCCATCGTCTACTACGGCGACGAGCTCGGCATGGGGGACAACATCTTCCTCGGCGACCGCGACGGCGTGCGCACGCCGATGCAGTGGACCGGCGACCGCAACGGCGGCTTCTCCCGCGCCGATCCGGCGCAGCTCTACCTGCCGTCCATCATGGACCCGGTCTACGGCTACCAGTCGGTGAGCGTCGAGGCCCAGGACCGCTCGCCCTCGTCGCTGCTGAGCTGGATGAAGAGCCTCATGGCGGTGCGCCAGCAGCACAGGGCCTTCGGCCGCGGCGGCGTGGAATTTCTGCGCCCGCGCAATCGCAAGATCCTGGCCTATCTGCGGCGGCACGAGGGCGAGGTGATCCTCTGCGTGGCCAACCTGGCGCGCACGGCCCAGCCGGTGGAGCTCGATCTGCGCGAGCACAGCGGCCGCATCCCGGTGGAGCTCATGGGGCGCACGCCCTTCCCCCGCATCGGCGAGCTGCCCTACCTGCTCACCCTGCCGGGGCACGGCTTCTACTGGTTCCTCCTGGCGGCCGACGAGGAGGAGGCGGCGGGCACCTACGAGGACAGCCCGGTGACGCCCGAGCTGTCGGTGCTGGTGCTGGCCGACGGCTGGCCCGGGCTGCTGGCGCCGCGGCCGCTGGAGCGGCTGTGTCAGCAAGTGCTGCCTCGTTTCCTGGCGGCGCGGCGCTGGTTCGGCGCCAAGGGCCGCACCCTGGAGGGGATCGAGGTCACGGGCGAGCTGGTCTGGCGCGAGGCGGACGAGCCCGGCGGCGAGGGCTGGTGGATGGTCCTGGTGCGGGCCTGGCTCGACGGCGGCGAGCAGCAGCGCTACTTTTTGCCCCTGGCCGTGGCCTGGGACGACGAGGCCGACGAGCTGCTCGCGCAGCGCCCGGCCTGCGTGGTGGCCAAGGTGCGGCAGGTGGCCCGCATGGGGGTTTGCTACGACGCGCTCACCGATCCGCGGTTTTGCCAGCGCATGGTGCAGGCCATGGAGCGCGGCGAGGCGCTGCCCCTGTGGGGCGGCACCCTCGAGGGCTTCGCCACGTCGGCCATGGAGGGCCGCGAGGAGCCGGGGGCGCCCGACGATGTGCGGCACCTGCAGGTGGAGCAGAGCAACACCTCGGCGGTGCTGGGGGAGCGGCGCATCCTCAAGGGCCTGCGCCTGCTGCGGCCGGGGCGCAACCCCGAGCTGGAGGTGGGGCGCTTCCTCACCGAGACGGCCCACTACCCGAACACGCCCCAGGTGGAGGGCGGGCTGGTGGTGGACGGTCTGGGCGAGGGCGGCGACGACGGCGGGCAGCTCGTCCTGGCCATCCTCCAGGGCTACGTGCCGAACCAGGGGGACGGCTGGAACTACACCCTGGACTACCTGGAGCGCTTCCTGACCGAGCCGGAGGAGGAGGGGCCGGTGGCCGCCGGAGAGCACGACGCCTACCTGGCCTGGGCCCACACCCTGGGCCAGCGTACGGGGCAGCTGCACCGGGCGTTGACACCGGCCGCGCCCGACGACCCGGCCTTCGACCCGGCGCCGGTGACCGACGAGGACCTCGCGGACTGGCGGCAGACCGTGGCCGGCGACGTGGCCCACACCCTCGACGCCCTGGACCGCCTGATGTCCAGCCTGCCCCAGGACGGCCGCGACCTGGCCCGGCAGCTGCTGGAGGCGCGGCCGCGGCTGGAGCAGCGGGTGGACGAGCTGGCGCCGTCGTCGCTGGAGACGGTGAAGGTGCGCTTCCACGGTGACTTCCACCTGGGCCAGGTGCTGGTGGTGGCCCATGACGTGCAGATCATCGACTTCGAGGGGGAGCGCCCACGCCCCGACGGGCGGCGGGTGGACCGGCACTCGCCCTCGCGAGACGTGGCGGGCATGTTGCGCTCCTTCGACTACGCGGCCCACGCGGCGCTGCGGCGCATCGAGGCCGAGGGACCGCGGCTGGCCGAGGCGCGCCAGCGGTTGCAGCGCTGGGAGGAGCAGGCGAGCGGCAAGTTCCTCGACGGCTACGAGGAGGGCGTGGGCACCTGCGCCTGCCACCCCACCGACGAGGCCCAGGCCCGGCGGCTGGTGGATCTGTTCGTGCTGGAGAAGGCGCTCTACGAGGTCAACTACGAGCTGAACAACCGCCCGGACTGGGTGGCGATCCCGCTGCGCGGCATCCTGGCGCTGCTTGACGCAGAGTGATGGCGCCCCATACTCACGGACCATGAGCGAGGACGACAACAGGCAGCGCGGGCCCCGGCAGCTGGTGGTGGTCTCCAACCGGCTGCCCCTGGTGCTGCAGCGGCGGGAGGACGACTCCTGGCGCGTGGAGCAGGGGCAGGGAGGGCTGGTCACGGCCCTGGCGCCGGTGCTGCGGGACCGCGGCGGGCTATGGATCGGCTGGCCCGGCACCGCCGACGCCGGCGCGCTGGAGGCGGTGCGCGCCGCGCCGGCTGACGAGACCGGCTACACCATCGAGCCGGTGGCCCTGTCCGACGAGGAGCTGGAGCTGTACTACCACGGCTTCTCCAACGAGATCCTCTGGCCGCTGTTTCACGACATGCCGGGCCGCTGCACCTTCGACCCTGCCTACTGGCCCGTCTACCGCCGGGTGAACCGTCGCTTCGCCGAGACCGTGGCGCGCTGCACCGGCGAGGACAGCTACGTCTGGGTCCAGGACTACCACCTGATGCTGGTGGCCGACGAGCTGCGCCGCGCCGGCGTGGCCCGCACCACCGGGTTCTTTTTGCACATCCCCTTCCCGCCGGTGGACATCTTCATCAAGATGCCCTGGCGTTTCCAGGTGCTCGAGGCGCTGCTGCGCTTCGACCTGGTCGGCTTCCAGACCCGGCGGGACATGCGCAACTTCATCGTCTGTCTCCGCACGCTGATGCCGGGCCTCTCCATGAGCACGCGCCACCGCGCCGGCGAGGTGACCCTGGACGGGCACACGGCTCACGTGGGCGCCTTCCCCATCGGCATCGACCACCGCAAGTTCATCGAGGAGGCGCGCAGCAAGGAGGTGGCGGACCGCGCCTGGTTCATCCACGAGGAGCTGCCCGAGCACAAGGTGATCCTCGGCGTGGACCGCCTGGACTACACCAAGGGGATCCCCCAGCGCATCGACGCCTTCGCCCTGGCCCTGGAGCGCCACCCCGAGATGCGGCGCCGGGTTGTGCTGGTGCAGGTGGTGGTGCCGAGCCGCGAGGACGTGCCGGAATACGCCGAGCTGCGCGTGGACATCGAGCGGCGCATCAGCCGGGTCAACGGCCGCTTCACCGAGTCGGGCTGGGCGCCGATCCAGTACATCTACCGCGCGCTGTCGATGCAGGACCTGCTGGCCTACTACCGCACCTCGGAGATCGCCCTGGTCACGCCGTTAAAGGACGGCATGAACCTGGTGGCCAAGGAGTTTTGCGCCTGCAGCCTGGAGCAGGGGGTGCTGGTGCTCTCGGAGTTCGCCGGGGCGGCGGCCCAGCTGCAGCGGGGTGCCCTGCTGGTCAACCCCTTCGACGTCGAGGGCACGGCCGAGGCCATCTTCCAGGCCTTCACCATGGAGCCGTCCCAGCGCAAGGAGCGCATGCGTAAGCTGCGCCGCAACGTGGCCCGCCAGAACGTCTTTTGGTGGGTCGACTCGTTCTTGCGTGCGGCCATCGATCGGGACCTGAGCCACTTCCCCCACGTGGAGTACTTCATCCCCTCGCCGGAGGACCGGTGACCGAGCTGGTATCAGGCGGCCGGTTGCGAAACAGGATTGCTGCGCGATGGCGTCGAACCAGCGGGCTACAGGCTACAGGCTACAGGCTACCAGGTAACTCATCGACAGCTTCCAGGTTTGGGCAAGATGCAGTTTCTGTGAAAGCTCGCGCGTCCTGGCTCGCGAGCAGGACGCTTGTGCTGACAAAAGCTGTCCGGAAGAAATGTGCCCGTGGAACGCTCTGTCCTTGCCTTGCAGCCCGGAGCCCGGAGCCCGGAGCCCGGCGAACAATGCCCCGCCCGCCATGGGACCACGAACCATGAATCGTGGTTCAGACATCGTGGCGCTGCCCTCGGCCCTGGCCGGCCTGGAGCAGCTGCTGGCCGGCGCGGGGCCAGGCCGCGCGCTGGTCTGCGTGGACTACGACGGCAACCTGACGCCCATCGTGGCGACGCCGGAGCGGGCGGTGCTGGCCGCCGAGACCCGGGCGGCCCTGGCGGCCATGGCCCGGCGCTACCACGTGGCGATCATCACGGGCCGGGACCTGGCTGACGTGCAGCGGCTGGTGGGCCTCGACGGCCTGTACCACGCCGGCTGTCACGGCCTGCGCGTGGCCGGCCCCGGCGGCGACGTGCTGCTGGAGCGGGGCGCGGCCTATCTGCCCGAGGTGCGCGCCGCCACTCGGCTGCTGCGGCGCCTGACGGCCGACATGTCAGGGGTGCGGGTGGAGGAAAAGGAGCTGTCCGTGGCCCTGCACTTTCGGGCGGCGCCCGAGCGTGAGCGGCAGCTGGAGCGCATGGTCCAGGAGGTGACCGCCGCAGACTGCCCCCGCCTGGCGGCCCACCCCGGGCGCAAGGTCTTCGAGCTGCGCCCCCGCCTGGACTGGCACAAGGGCCGCGCGGCGCAGTGGCTCATGGAGCGCCTCTCTCCCGGCCTCACCATCTTCATCGGCGACGACCTGACCGACGAGGACGCCTTCGCCGTGGAGGGCGTGATCGGCGTCGCCGTGCGCGACCGCCCGAGAGATACCAACGCTTCTTATGCCCTGGAGAACACCGACGAGGTCAGGCGATTCCTGGAGACGTTGGTGCAGCTAACAGCTAACAGCTAATAGCTTCCATTACATCTTGGCCACGCAGCAGTCGAACAGCGCCACGTAGCAGCCGTTGCTGCCCACGCCCAGGCCGACGATCTTGGCCTTGGTGTGTATTAGCGCCTTCCAGTGGCCGCTGCTCTGCTTCCAGCCCCACACCGCCTCGGGGCCGCTGGTAAAGCCAGGGCCGGCGCAGATCTCGTTGACCGTCCAGGTGGTCTGGGGGAAGCCGCACTTTTTGGCCCGGTCCCAGGGCCAGCTGCCGTCGGAGCCGGTGTGGTCGCAGCCGCCGGCGAAGTCGTTGGCGTGCAAGCGCGCGGCGCAGGTGAGCTTCGGGTCGGCCGTCACCGAGGGCAGGCCGTTGTTGTTGCGCGCCTTGTTCAGGGCGTCGAGCAGGTCCTTCTCCTTGGCCGAGAGCCAGGATTTGGGCGGCGGCTTGGGCGTGCCGCTGTCCTTCTTGGGCGGCGGCGGCGGCGGCGGTGGCGCCGGGGTGCCGGCGTCCTTTTTGGACGGCGGTGGCGGAGGCGGTGTGCTGCCGCCGCTGACGGGGCATCCGGCCTTGGCCCCCGAGGCGTGGACCTTGACGTCGACGCCGGTCTTGGGGCAGCGGTCCTGTCCGTTGGCCACCCCGTCCCGGTCCCCGTCGTCGATGTTGCGCAGCTGCCCCGCGGCGCAGCCGGCCCAGGCGCCGGTGGTCCAGACCGCCTTGCCCTTTGGCGTGTGGCTGCAGCGATCGGAGCCGTTGGGCACACCGTCGCCGTCCTGGTCGGGGCCGCTCGGCGGCGGCGCAGGCACCTGCCCGCCGTCGATCCACCCCGGGTGGGGCGCGCGGCTGCCCCCGGCGCCGCAGGAGGCCAGCAGCACAACGAGCACCAGGAATGCACAACGAGGAACCATCCCCCAACCCCTGTGCAATCCCCGGGCCGCCAACACGGGCAAGTGATTTCAGCCGGTTACATCCAACCCCCTGGGATTGGATCCCTCAAAAGGGGGAAACAACCCCCAGGGGGATCTCAGCCCAGCTCCTCGCGGTAGAACTTGTTGAACTTGGGGTCGTTGTAGCGCTGGTAGTCCAGCTCGAAGGGGACGAAGGTGTTGATGCCGTCCTGGCTGCGGATGGTCAGCGCCATGGGCGTGACCTCGCGGTAGTTGGACAAAAACGGCAGGTCGTCGTTGTACTGGCCGCCAGCGGAGAACAGGCTGAGCAGGATGGCCTCGGGGTCTTCGTAGATGCGCTTGAAGCCCTCGATGACGCGCTGGTGGCCGCGCACCATGGTCTTGCACCCCACCCGCGCCATGAACTGCTTGAACTGCAGCCGGCCGAAGGGGAAGCGGGCGTTGGCCATCTGCAGGTCCAGGGGCACCAGGGACGCCTCGCTCGGGTCGCTCCACATCATCTGGAAGCGCATGTCGTAGTCGTTGAGCGAGGCCGGCCCGTCCCAGCGCTCCAGCATCGTGTCGGACCGCGGGATGCCGCCGTGGACGAAGAAGATGCTGCCGAAGACCAGCATGTTCGGCAGCGCCTCGAAGAGGTTCATGTAGCGCACGAACACGTCGTTGTCCGCCACCTTGGCGATGGAGTCCATGGCCTCGCAGGGCCGCACCGGCGCCATGACCTTGCCGTCCACGTTCAGGTAGTACTCATGGTTGCCGCGCAGCATGAACACGTGCTCGGGCCACTTGACGAACAGCTGCATCGCGGTGCGCAGGGTGCCGCTGAAGCTGAACCGCCCGCGGTCGATATAGTCGCCGAGGAAGACGACGTAGATGGGCGGGTTGCGCTCGGGATCGTCCAGGTGGGCCTGGATCTTGGTGAAGAAGTCCGCCTGCAGCAGCGCCGCCTTGAGGCAGGAGTAGCAGCCGTGCAGATCCCCCAGCACCAGCAGCTCGTGGTCTCGCCCGGCCTTGGGCGGCATCACGTGCACGTGCCCATCGAGGAACGCCTCGCCGCCCTCGAAGGCGGTGAAGTCCTCGGCGCCGTTTAGCTTGCCCTGACCCATGCTCCGCAGGTCGGCCAGGGTGTCCATCACCTCCTGCACCAGGGCCATCTCCCCGGTGGACTGCTGGGCGAAAGTGTCCGGGTCGTTGATGAAGTTCCACTCGAACTGGGGAAAGAACGGGTGGTTGTTCATCTTCGGCGTCAGCCGCCGCGCCTCGTCGATGATCACCGAGCCCTCCTCGATGGGCTCCAGCTCGGCGTCGTCCAGCTCCTCGGTGCTGTTGACCAGCTCCACCACCTCGTCGCGGAAGGCCACCTCGTTGGGGTGCATCACCCCGTCGGCCATCATCATCTCTTCCACAACCGTCAGCAGCTCCTGCTGCCCCTCCTCGTCGAACCGCTGCATCAGCTCCAGGCAGCCGAGCTTGAGCCGCGACAGCACGAACTGCTCGTGAGTCTCGCCGTCCACCACCGACTCGCTGAAGTAGCTCTGGATCGTCTTTTCGATGCTATCGAGCATGCGGTTGAAGTGCTGGTACAGGTGCTCCACCACGCCGTCCATGCCGGGATCGTCGCCCAGCATGGCCTCGGCCCGCTGATTGACCAGCTTGCGGATGGTCTCCTGGATGAAATCCCGCTCGGATGGAGCCAGCTCGGTGTCGATGTAACCGAAGGCCACCATGTAGTAGATGATGGCCTGCATCTGGGTCTCGGCGATGTACGGGTCAGCTGAAAACTTGATCATGACACCTGTTTTCTTATCGGGGCTAAAGCTATTCGTCATTCATTTTTTGGTTTTTTGTTTTATATTTCTAGAATAGAAAGAGAGCCTCATGGAGATCGTGCTTCGTAAATACTTCTGGATCCTCAACCTGGTGACCATCACCCTCTGCGCGGTGTTCGCCGCCGGGGCCGCCGGGAGACTGGTTGAAGGGGCCATCTCCAAGATGGCCGCCAAGAAGGTCTCCATCGCGCCGCCGCCCATGGACCCCTCCCTGGCAACGGCCACCCAGCGTGACATCTCCAAGGTGCTCTCCCGCAACGTCTTCTGCTCCACCTGCAAGCCCCTGGTGGAGAGCAAGGTGGAGAACACGGAGAGCACGGGCAACGGCGAGGACGCCAAGCCCGGCGCCCCGGTGAAGACGTCGCTCAACCTCAAGCTGGTGGCCACCATGGTCAGCGACGAGAACAAGGCCTACTCCTTCGCCGCCATCCTCAACATCACCAAGTCAAAGACCCGCATGTTCTCCATCGGCACCAAGATCGAGGGGGCCACCATCACCGACATCATGAAGCGTCGGGTGATGCTGGACAACGCGGGCCGCAACGAGTACCTCGACCTGCTCGACGAGGGCCCGGCCACGACCGCCGCTGCCCCCGCCCCGCCGCCGCCCCGCTTCAGCAAGTACCGCATGCCTCGCGGCATGAAGGGGCTGGAGGAGGTGGCCAAGGGGATCCGCAAGACCGGCGAGGGCAAGTACGAGATTCGGCGCAGCGCGCTGAACAAGGTGCTGGGCAACACCACCCTGCTGGACCGCTCCGCGCGCATCGTGCCGAGCGTGCGCAACGGCAAGCCCAACGGCTTCAAGCTCTACGCCATCCGCCCCGGCAGCCTCTACTCGCTGCTCGGCATGTTCAACGGCGACACCATCAGCGCCATCAACGGCCACGCCATCACCACGCCGGACAAGGCCCTGGAGGTGTACACCAAGCTGCGCAGCGCCAGCCACCTGTCCATCACCTTCAACCGGCGCGGCAAGACCCTCTCCCACGACTACACAATTCGTTGAACCACAGTTCGTGATTCGGTGGTCACCTCATCCTGAATGGGCCGGAAATCATGGCTCCGGGCTTCGGGCTCCCGGCTACGAGGCTGGCCTCGCATGTGCCATGGGCTGGCTTCCTTCCGACAGCGTCCGCTGACGCCGCT
>PVBE010920653.1_pt1 | contig 22260 bp, 14 predicted proteins | sample 1631181 | NCBI WGS metagenome assembly PVBE01 (sample SAMN08397723, study PRJNA350692) | Marine metagenome, whole genome shotgun sequencing project. | isolation source: water | place: Pacific Ocean | collected 2012-04 | reverse complement strand
TTCATCTTACAATGCCTTTTATGCAGGCTGGAACAATGGCACTTCAGGGTCTCCTTCAGGAGTAAGCATTCATCATCCAGCAGGAAGTGCAAAAAAAATATCTACTTATTCTTCTACATTGTCAAGTGCAACATATAATGGAGGTGCAAACAGTGCACATTGGCTAGTTACATGGTCTGCAACAACTAATGGTCATGGAGTATCAGAAGGAGGATCTTCAGGATCACCTATCTTTGACAATAATGGGCGTATTGTAGGTCAATTATCTGGTGGAAGTTCCTATTGCACATCAACAGGGTCTCCTGATCTATATGGAAAATTCTCCAAGAATTGGACTGCTAATGGAAATAATTCACAATCACAGCTTGAACCTTGGTTAGATCCTGGAAATACAGGAGTTAGTATTTTAGATGGTGCATATGAGCCCTGTAATCAAAGTAATCCTCCTACTTGCGCAATAAACACAAGCACCAACACTATTACAGCTGGTGGATCTGTGATTTTTTCTGATGCATCAACTGGTTTACCAACAAGCTGGTCATGGAATTTTGATAATACTTCTTTAGGAGGTGTTACACCTAGCACTTCAACATCTCAAAATCCACCATCTGTGACATATTCAAATGCTGGAACATATGAAGTGGAGCTAACAGCCACCAATGCCAATGGCTCATGTACTACAACGGTTTCTATAACTGTAAATACTCCAGGAAGTTCATCTGGCTGTGATACTATTTCAAATATCCCTACAACTGATAGTGTTAGACTTTACACAGTACAAAATGGAGGTTATGTTTCTGGATGGAATGGTTATGGAGACATCTCTAAATGTGATGTTTTTTCTAATTACTCACCTTATACTAGTATATCAGGAATGGGAATATACTTTTATGGAGTAAATGATGGCGGAAATGGAGCTACTATTGATTTTAATGTATGGGATGACAATGGAGGTCAACCAGGATCAATTATTGCAACAACTCAAATAAGCTTAGCTGCTTTAGGTGCTGCTGTTCCTGCTGCAGGTGGTTTATATAACATTACTTTCTCATCTCCTGTTACATTAAGTGGAAATCCTATTTATTGTGGTATAACAATGAATGGTTTTGCTGCTTATCCAGGCGGTCAAGATTCACTAGGTATTTTAACAAATTCAATTTATGACCCTACCCCAAATACAGGATGGGAGCAATGGGATAATTCAGCATGGTATACTTATGATTCACAAAATTCATTTGGAATAAATTTATCGCATTTTATATTACCTGTATTATGCGGAGGTTGTGGATCCAATCTTGTTATTAATCCTTCTACTACCAATCCAACCTGTAATCAAGCAAATGGATCTATTAATATAAACGCATCTGGCGGCACATCTCCTTATCAATTCAGTATTGATGGGGGCACCACCTTTCAAGCATCTGGTTCATTTACTGGTCTAGGAGCTGGAACATACAATGTAATCATAGAAGATGCTAATGGTTGTTCAGAAACAAATGTTATCCCCCTAACTAATGTTGGTGGGGTTTCTCCAACAATAAGTTCAAATCAAAGCATTTGTGCTGGCAATTCTGTTACTATAACTGCTGGTGGAGCAGGCACAGGTGGGTCTTATAGCTGGGATAATGGGCTAGGTTCTAATTCATCTAATGTTGTCACTCCTTCATCTACTACCACCTACACAGTTACCATAACTGATGTAAATGGTTGTACTGCAACGGCAAGTGTTACAATTTCAGTAGACACACCTCCAACTGTTACCATTAATCCTACAAGTGGAAGTGTTTGTAGTGGAGAAAGTATAACCATTACTGCTTCTGGAGCACAATCCTATAGCTGGAATACTGGTGCTACTGCCTCATCTATTACTGTGAGCCCTACAAACCAAAGTACATATACGGTTATAGGTCAAAATGGATCTTGTGCTGGTTCTCCAGTAAGCTCAACAATAAGTGTTACTCAATCACCAGCTGTCACAGCAAGCGCTAACCCAACTACAATTGCAGTTGGAGGAACTGTTTCTTTTAGCAGCGCAGGATCAGGTGCTAGTTCATATACCTGGGATTTTGGAGATGGGAATACCTCTACACAAAATAATCCCTCTCATACTTATTCAACATCTGGAATCTTTACTGTAACCTTAACGGGCACATTAAATGGCTGCACAAATACTTCTCAAGTAATAATTAATGTAGGCAATGTAGATATTAATGATTATGATCTTGAGAATGCAATACACATTGTACCAAATCCAAACCAGGGACAATTTGAGTTACAAATTTCTTTACCTGAAATTCAGGATTTAGAAATAACCTTATTTAATTCACTAGGTCAAATAATTCAAACTGATTTGATTAAAAAAGTAAATAAAAATAATTTTACTTATGATTTGTCTAACAAATCAGGTGGAATCTATTTTTTACACATAAAATCCAGTAAAGAAAACACTACAAAACGACTTCTGATTTTAGATTAATTACTCTATAATCATCAAAAAAAGGTCTCTAGTGAGACCTTTTTTTATGAACTAATGTTTGAGTTGATTAACTTTATACCATGATTCCTAAAGAAATAAAACCTAAGCATCTAAATTTAATTTCTGAAGACACCCTTATATCTCACCTTAACATTAAATTCACTAATGTAGGGGAAGATTTTGTTGAAGCTAAAATGCCGATTAATGAAACTACGTTTCAACCTATGGGCCTATTACATGGTGGCGCAAGTGTAACATTAGCAGAAACTGTTGGCAGCTCAGGATCTCATTTTATGATAGACTCTAAAAGTCATTATGCTGTATGTATAGAAATTAGCGCCAACCACGTAGGAAGCGCCTATAAAGGGTTTGCCCATGCTTTGGGAAAAATAACTCATAAAGGTAAGTCAACTCATGTATGGAATGTAGAAATTAAAGGTGATAACGGAAAAATGATCTCCATTTGCAAACTAACTATGATGATCTTAAAACGATAATGCATCTGAATAATAAAGATAGCTTTGTCATCTACAGACATCCAAAAAGTGATGATCTATTTTATATTAAAGGGGAATGGCAAACGATTAATAAATTTAAAAAATCAAATTCGTTTATTTTTTCACCCTTTAAAGGTGAAACACAAGAGATTATAGGTATTAAAAAAAATATCAAACAAAAAATATCAATTTCTAATGACATTATTCAAAACACATCTACATTTTCAAAAGAACAATACATAAACCTTGCTAAAGAATATATAGGTCTATGTAAAAACAAAGCTATTGAAAAGATAATTCTTAGTAGAGTAAGAGTTGCAGAAAACAAGACATCAGATCTATTCCTTTTATTTGAAAAATTATGCAACACATATGATCATTCTTTTAACTATGTTTTAAATCATCCAAATTATGGAATGTGGATGGGTGCTAGCCCAGAAGTTTTAATCACTAACAGCAACAATAATTCTTATAAAACTATTGCTCTTGCGGGGAGCAAAAAATGGGGAAATAATATTGTATGGGGAAACAAAGAAATTGAAGAACAGCAATATGTGAAGGTTTACATAGAAAACATCTTAAATAATCATTCAAAAAATGTACAATGCACAAATGATCTTGAAACCATTAAAGCTGGGAATATTGCTCACCTTAAATCTACTTTTCATTTTAGTCTTAATTCATCAGTTTTCAATTTAATACAAGATTTACACCCCACTCCTGCTGTATGTGGAATACCCATGAAAATCACTAAAGACCTTATTCAAAAACATGAAATTCATAATAGAGAACTTTATACTGGATATATAGGAGAGCAAAACCATACATCTACTTCTTTATATGTTAACCTAAGATGTATGAAAATTACATCTAATAAATTTAGCATCTACGTAGGAGGCGGCATCACTTCAAAAAGTGATCCTCAAGAAGAATGGGAAGAAACAGAAATAAAAGCTCAAACAATGTTATCTTTGATCGAAAATTGATGAACTTAATTCCATGACAACATCTTTTAAAAGAATTCAAATCCTTACAAATCTTTTTAAGCAACATCAAATTAAACATATTGTATTTTCACCTGGATCTAGAAATGCCCCTTTAGTAATAGGATTTAGAAATGACCTTTTTTTTGAAACAAGAACCGTAATTGATGAAAGGTCAGCTGCATTTATAGCTTTAGGCATGGCCCAACAATTAAAAAAGCCTGTAGCTATTTGTTCAACTTCTGGTAGCGCTACTCTTAACTATGCACCTGCAATTTGTGAAGCCTATTATCAGAAGGTTCCTTTATTAATCTTAACTGCAGACAGACCACCTGAATGGATCGATCAGGGTGAAGGGCAATCGATCAATCAAAATGCTATTTATCATAATTACATTGAAGGCAGCTTCAACTTTCCTGTAGATGAAAATCCGGATACTTCATGGCAGGCAGGCAGGATTACCAATGAAGCCATTAATCTATCAAAAAAATCAAATAAACCTGTCCATATAAATCTCCCTTTCAGAGAACCATTATATGACAATGCTACTTCTGTTTCAACAAAAAGAAAAACTGATCTTATCAATATTGAAAGGTCAGTCAATATAAATCAACTATCAAAATTAGCTGAAACATGGAATCAATCTCAAAAGAAAATGATCCTATGTGGTCTTATGCCTAAAGATGAATCTCTAAACAAAATTTTATCATTTTTTAGCACTGAACCATCTACAATTATTTTAACAGAAACCACTTCAAATTTAAATTCTGAAAATTTTGTTCCCTGTATTGACAGAACTCTTGGAAGAATTATAGAAGATCCAGATTTCATACCTGAGATAATAATTACTATAGGAGGTCCTATTATATCAAAAAAGATAAAAACTCTTTTCAGAAAACACAATCCAGCAGAACACTGGCATGTTGAAGAATCAGAATCAGCAATGGATGTTTTTACATCTTTAACTAAAATAATACCTCTTCATCCATTTCATTTTCTAGAAGCCCTGAGTCAAAATATTCAAATAAATAAAGATGCTACTTTCCACCAAACATGGATCAAAGAGTATAGAAATGCTCAAATAAATCATGACAATTTTCTTAAAACAATAAATTGGTCCGACCTAAAAGCTCATCAATTAATTCATGAAACATTACCTAAAAACACCAATCTTCATATGGGCAACAGCACATCTGTAAGATATGTTCAGCTCTTCTCATATGATAAAAACATTCAATTCAATGGGAATAGAGGAGTGAGCGGAATTGATGGCGCTACTTCAACTGCATTAGGAGCTGCCTTGATTAATAAACAATTAACTGTTTTAGTAACAGGAGACCTTAGTTTTGTTTATGATATTAATGCTTTCTGGAATAAGCAATTACCCAATAACCTAAAAATTATTGTAATAAATAACAATGGAGGCGGAATCTTTAAGGTCATACCTGGGCCTTTTTCTACGCCCTATGGTAAAGAAAATTTTGAAGCTGAAAATCCAGCTCAACTTGAACATCTTGCTAAAGCTCATAATATACAATTTTTAACTGCCAATTCTACTGAAGATGCTAAAAATGCTTTACATAAATTGTTTAGTTCTAAATCTACATGCATTTTGGAATTGAATACAGAAAATTGTTCAAATGATAAAATTTTAAAAGAGTATTTCTGTGCTATTAAAAACTAATTTACTTTTATCTTAAAAAACAACTATTAAACATGAGAAAATGGAGTACAGTCAAAGAATATGAAGATATTACCTTTAAGAAGACTAATGGAGTAGCTCGTATCGCTTTTAATCGTCCTGAAGTACGAAACGCCTTTCGACCAAAAACTGTAGATGAGTTGTTAGAAGCGCTTATTATATGTCATGAAAGTCAAGAGATTGGGGTGGTTTTAATCACAGGAGAAGGACCTTCTCCAAAAGATGGCGGGTGGGCATTTTGTTCAGGAGGTGATCAGCGTGTTCGTGCCAAAAGGGGATATCAGGGTCTTGATGGCGTTAATAAATTCAATATTCTTGATGTTCAACGTCAAATAAGATTCATGAATAAGGTTGTCATTGCAGTTGTTCCTGGATGGGCAGTAGGTGGTGGCCACAGTCTTCACGTTGTTTGCGATATGACCATAGCTAGCAAGGAGCATGCTATATTCAAACAAACAGATGCTGATGTCGCGAGCTTTGATGGAGGATTTGGATCTGCATATTTAGCACGTCAAGTGGGGCAAAAAAGAGCTAGAGAAATTTTCTTTTTAGGAATGAACTATTCGGCTCAAGAGGCTTATGAAATGGGCATGGTCAATAAAGTTGTTCCACATGATGAACTTGAACAAACAGCTTACAATTGGGCACAAGAAATTATGCATAAAAGCCCAACAGCAATCAAAATGCTTAAATTTGGATTTAACTTAATTGATGATGGACTGGTAGGACAACAAGTTTACGCAGGAGAAGCAACACGTCTTGCTTATGGAACTGATGAAGCTGAAGAAGGTCGAAATGCATTCCTAGAAAAAAGAGATCCTGATTTTAAAAAATACCCAAAATTCCCCTAATTACAATTTAATAAGTTCTGAAACCAATAATTTCTCTATTAGTTTTTTCAATTCAGCGCTTGTACAATTATAGTTATTAACTATCACAGCAAAGGCCAGCAGGTCATTAGCATTTGACTTATAATATCCAGCATAGCTTCTGATTCTTTGCATTGAACCACTCTTTGCTATCAATTTCCCTTCTAAAATTGTTCCTCTTCCAAAATATTTCAAAGTACCTGTTTTTCCTGCAATAGGAAGTGATTCTATAAAACAAGGAAAAGCTTTACTATTGTTTTTCATATAGCACAACACATCAACCAAAAAAGAAGCTGTTAGAGCGTTGTTTCTAGATAAACCACTACCATCATTCATGTGAAATCCAGAACTTTTTATCTCCTTATTTATCCAATATTCCTTAATAAGTTTAGAAGAAGAAAAAGCAGAAGCTAGTGCTTCTTTATTCAATTCAGCTCCAACTGCCCTGTGTATATGTTCTGCAAAATGATTATTACTGATCAAATTTGTGTGATTAATAATTGTATTTAATTTATCTGAATAATGTTCATGAAATTCTATTTGATTACTTGAAATAGATAACTTTTTCTCTTTTAGCTTTCTAATTGTTGTTGGAGGATTTGTTAATTCTATACCATTTTCTTTTAAAAGAACATCTAGTTTAAATGCTATTAAAAAAGAAGGATCATAAATTGAAGCCTTTACACTAAAATCAGAAACATTTAATGGAATCGATCCTCTTGCAATTCTATATTGAGAATAAGGAGCTCCAAAAATATAAGCTTGATCACTTTTAATATTATCTGAAGTCACTTCATTTTTAACCTGAAAATATGGTACATACGGATCCATTGATGTAATAATGGTTTTATCACCAACATTCTGACCCGATCTAAATAACAAAGAAACCGTATTATCATAAACACTTAAACCTGTAACTCCTGCACCATAATAATTCCCAATATCTCCCCAAGTCCAGGTAGATGGAATAAATTCATCTGAATAACAGGACCCATCAGCAACAACACTCCCCTTGATTTTTTTTATACCTAATCGTTGAATCTCATTTAGCCATTCCTTTAGAAAGTTTTGTCCAGTATAATATTTACTTCCTAATGTTGGATCTCCTGCTCCAACTATGTAGATATTACCATATAATACGCCATTTGAATCAATTTTTCCATCGTAAGCAAGAGAGGTTTTAAATCGAAAATCATGACCAAGCACATCCAATGCAGTAGCAGTTGTAACTAGCTTCATAGTTGATGCAGGGATTAATGATTTTTGAGATTGATAGAAAGAAATCACAGAATCATTCTTTATTGCTACAATTTCAAATGAAATTGTAGCATTTTTTAAAGATGGCTCCTCTATAAAATCACCAATAGGACTGTTAATTTTTTGAAGAAAAAAACTATTAGAAAACCAAAATATATATATTACTGCAAATAAAAATTTCATCTTGTTTTCAAATCTAATTAATAACTAGTATAAAAGGTTTAGTTATTTTTAGCCAAAATTCACAAATAAATGTGTGGAATTACTGGATATATTTCATTTAACAAGCCCATTACTCATTCAAAAGAGTATTTAAAAGCTGCCGTAAATACTTTAAATAAAAGAGGCCCTGATCATATTGGTTACTATGAAAACCCAAGCTGTGAATTAGGACATGCAAGATTAAGTATCATAGATACTTCCGCTGAAGCTCATCAACCTATGATGGATAAAAGTAAAAGGTATGTGATCATTTTTAATGGTGAGATCTATAATTTTAGAGAGATTAGAAAAAGATTAGAGCAAAAAGGCTATCAATTTTTAACACAATCAGATACTGAAGTAGTCTTATACTCCTACATAGAATATGGCGAAAAATGCATAGAGGAATTTAATGGCTTTTTTGGGTTTTGCATCCATGATTCTAAAAATAATTCATCATTTCTAGCGAGAGATCGGTTTGGCATCAAACAATTATATTATTCTTTAAATAATGAACGATTAATTTTTGGATCTGAATTAAAGGCTATCCTAGCCTATCCAATAGACAAAACAATGGATACAGATGCATTAAATATGTATTTTAGATATAACTACATTCCTGCTCCATATAGTATACTTAAATCCTGTAAAAAGCTACTGCCTGGAGAATGTATAAAAATCAAAAACAATGAAGCTTCAATTGAAAAGTATTATAAATATTACACTAACTCATCTCCCTCAGCTGATAGCTACGAAGAAGCCAAATCAAAAATTAAAAAGCTTTTATATGAATCTGTAGAATCAAGAATGATTTCTGATGTACCATTAGGAACTTTTTTAAGCGGAGGAGTCGATTCCAGTATAATTTCTTTAATTGCATCTAGAATAAAAAAGGATTTAAATACATTTTCTATAGGTTTTCCAGATGAGCCTCTTTTTGATGAATCCAAATATGCTGAACAAGTAGCCAAACATATTAGTTCAAAACATCATACTTTTCAATTAACCAATAACACTTTATATCAGCACCTAGAAGAAATTTTAGATTACATGGATGAACCTTTTGCAGATTCATCAGCTATTAATGTTTATTTGTTATCTAAAAAAACAAGAGAGCACGTAACTGTTTCATTATCTGGTGATGGAGCAGATGAACTTTTTTCAGGATATAACAAACATGCTGCACTCTATTTTGCCGACAATAGAAATCTCCAAAATTATCTAATTAAAAACATGGGAGGGCTATTTAACAATATGCCCAGCTCTAGAAATTCAAAGATTGGCAATTTAGGTAGAAAACTATCTAAATTAAGCTATGGATTAAAATTACAGCCTAAAGAACGTTATGAACAATGGGCTTCTTTTATGAATAAAGATGAGATTAGCTTATTAACCAAAAATAAAAATTTTATTTCCCCTATAAAAAATCTTAAAATCAGCTCTTTTAATGATTATCTATATGCAGATTTTAATCTAGTATTAGCCAATGACATGCTTAAAAAGGTTGATCTAATGAGCATGGCCAATAGTCTGGAGGTGAGAACACCTTTTTTAGATCATCAATTAGTAGATTATGTATTCTCTTTACCATCGTCCTATAAAATTGATAAAGGCTCTAGAAAAAAAATATTAAAAGATTCTTTTAGAAATGATCTTCCTAACACTGTTTTTGAACGGAAAAAACATGGATTTGAAGTTCCATTGGAAAAGTGGTTTCAAAATCAATTAAAATCCTATTTGAAAGACAAAATTTTTGAAAACAACCCTATGGTAAAGGAAGGGTTTTTAGATCAAGAACAATTATCAAAGATTAAATTTTCTCTTAATAAAGGAAATTCAGGTGATACTGTTTTACAAACATGGGCATTAATAGGCTTAGATAATTGGTTTAGAAAAAATCTTATTTAAAACAATTTGTGAATAATCAATTGAAAATCATAAACCTCATGTCATCAAAATGATACTTTTGCTCAATATATATTAAGTATGCCAAAAGTACTAAGGATCATTAATCGTTTTAACCTAGGAGGACCTACCTATAATGCTGCCTACCTTAGCAAATATATGTCTCCTGAATTTGAAACCTTATTAGTGGGCGGGATGCATGATTCTTCTGAAAAAAGTTCTGAATTTATTCTTGAAAAATTAGGTTTACAACCAATGATCATCCCTGAAATGCAACGAGAAATCAATTTTAAAAATGATCGAATTGCTTATAATAAAATAAAAAACATCATTAAGGAATTTAAACCTGACATTGTACATACACATGCCTCAAAAGCAGGTACTTTAGGAAGGTTAGCAGCTCACAAGATGGGAGTAAAAGTTATTATACATACTTTTCATGGACATGTGTTTCATTCTTATTTTGGCAAAATAAAAACGGAATTTTACAAACTTATTGAAAGAAAACTTGCTAAAAAGTCAACCAAGATAATAGCAATAAGTGAATTGCAAAAGGTAGAGCTGGTTGAAAAATATAAAATCTGCTCAAATAATCAAACAGCTGTTATCCCCTTAGGATTTGATTTAAGCCGTTTTCAAACAAATACAAATGAAAAAAGAGCAAAATTTAGAAATGAATGGAACATTAAAAATGAAGAAATCGCAATCGGAATAATAGGAAGGTTAGTACCTATAAAAGACCACCATTTTTTTATTGATGTAATTAATGAAATTACAAAAAAGAAACTTCCTAATATCCGCTTTTTCATCATTGGTGACGGAGAATATAAGAAAAACATCATCAATTACATTTCAACAAAAAAACTTCCATACACCAAAAAAAAAGGAGAAAAATCCTTGATTACATTTACTAGCTGGATCAAAGCTATTGATGTAGCTAATGCTGGGTTAGACATTATTTGTTTATGCTCTAAAAATGAAGGCACCCCCGTTAGTTTAATTGAGGCTCAATCTAGCTTAAAACCAATAGTTTCTACTCGAGTTGGAGGTATTGAAAATGTAGTCAAAGAAAATGAAAGTGCACTTTTAAGTAATCCAGGCGATCTTGATTTATTTGTAACTAACTTAACTAGATTAATTACAGACTCAACTATGAGAGAAAAACTTTCCGCTTCAGGTAATCATATTTATGAAAAATACAATTTAAATCGACTAACCAATGACATGAACAATCTATACAATGAGCTTTTATAATCCACTTTGGATTACAAAGTTCTTTGTATATTACAAAAAATATATATACTTTTGAAATAAAAAAATGAGGACTTATATCTATATACTATTATCAATAATTTCATTTTCTTCCTGTACAATTAACTCTCATATTATGTTAAAAACAGAGAAAGATTATGTTTTCAATGAATTAACAAATACTAATAACCCTGAATACAAAATATCTATTAATGACATCATAAATTTTAGATTGTTCACTAATGATGGTTTTGAAGTAATTGACATGACTTCAGGTAAAAACAATACTGGTTTAAATAATCAAAATAACATGATCCAATACAATATTAGAAAAGATAGTTTAGTAGAACTACCTATAATTGGTGAAGTAAACCTAGTTGAAAAATCTATAAAAGAGGCTGAAGTTTTGCTAGAGGAACTCTATGCCAAATATTATGTGGATCCATATATTAACCTTAGAGTTAATAGCCGAAGGGTAATTGTTTTTCCAGGAACAGGTAGTAGTGCTCAAGTTGTCCCATTACAATACAACAATACTACACTTATTGAAGCGCTTGCTTTGGTTGGTGGAATTACTGGAGACAGCAAAGCACAACGGATAAAACTTATAAGGAACATAAAAGGCAATCAAGAAGTTTACTTAATTGACCTATCTACAATTAAAGGGCTAAGAGACGGATCAACAATTTTACAATCAAATGATATCATTTATGTTGAGCCCAACCCTAGGTATGCGAGAGAAATTTTACAGGATGTCACTCCTATTTTAAGCCTAATTACTGCTTTTACAAGTATCGTAACCACTTATTATATTATTAATCAATGAAACCTGAAGATTTACAAAACAAAAACGACAGTTTAATAAGGTATAAAGAGAGGCTGTCTAATTTTAGTAAAGAATTTGAAATAGGTTTATTCATTTACCTTTTGAGAAAGTCTACAATATCTATATTGCTAATACTTTTATCAGTATTCACATTGGCCTATCTTTATTTAAGGTACACACCTGAAACCTATGAAGCATTAACAACTTTACAGATAAATATTAAAGATCAGGGAGAAGAAATATTAAACCTTAATTCTTTTGAACAAACCAACAATATTAATTCTATTGTTGAATTAATAAAATCTGAAATCATTATAAATAAAGCTATAAAAAAATTAGACATACAAGCTTTATATTATTCTGAGGGAGATATTCTTACAAGAAATACATATAAAAGCTCACCTTTTTATATAAAAGATTTAATCATAAAGGACTCTTCTAAAATTTTAGAAGAAAAAATATATTTAACAATCAATAAATCAAATATTGAATTACACAACGAAGATAAAACTATAACTTATTCAAAATATATAAAACCAAATGAATATTTTAGCACTAAGTATTTTTCTGGTTATTTCTCAGTCCCATATATTGAATCATTAAAAAAAGTACTTACTAAAGATAAATTATACTTTACCTTTCCAAAAAAGCAGTCATTATTAGATGAAGTTAATGAAAATTTAAAAATTGAAATTGCAGATCCTGCAGCCAATACCATAAATATTTCATTTACTCACAATAATCCTAATTTCACTGCAGATCTTTGTAACGCTATAGCTTCTGAGTATATAGAATATGATCTTTCTAAAAAAGCTATTAGCTCTGTTAATATTGTTAGCTATATCAACTCTCAAAAAGACAGTGTTGAAAATAGACTAAAAGAAAGCGAACGTAAAATTCAGCTTTTTAAGAAAGAAAATGATGTGAAATCATCTGAAATTTCAAAAAATTCAACCTTTTATAATATTGAAAAAATTGAAGAGCAGCTAATGATCAACAATCTGGATATCAATATGCTCAAAGAAATTAAAAAGCTGTTCAACACAAACTTCAATTCAAAGTCAACTGAAAACTTGATGATCTCAAAGGTTTACTACAATGACAACCTACTGCAAAGTATGATCAATAAACTATATGAAAATATTCATGAAAGGGAAGAGCTATTACATGAAGTAACTGCTGATAATGAAGGTATAGTAATTTTAGATGCAAAAATTGAAGAAAAATTAATTTCCATTAAAAAAGCTATTGACCTAATCATTATTCAAAAACAAAACAAAGGTAATGAGCTAGAATCACAAATAAGCTTACTAAAGCTAAAGCTTTTATCGTTACCAGAAAAAGAACTTGAGCTTGCAAGGTTAGAACGTGTTCTAGAAATTAACAACAAGTATTATACGCTTTTACTAGAAAAACAAACTGAATACCAACTTTCTCAGGCAGGCATTACTTCTTATAATGAGATTCTTAAAACAGCAATGGTTCCTACCAGCCCGATCTCTCCTAGTAGTTTGATTACATATATTGTTGCCTTTATTTTATCATTGATTTCCATAGCAGGTTATGCTTTTCTAAAATACCTTACCCACGATAAGGTAACATCACTATATGAAATTGCAAAATATTCAAATGGAAGTATTGGAATATTAGGAATGATTCCCTTAATTCAAAGTAAAATACCAATATCTCATCTAATTATTGATAAAAGTCCAAAATCACTCTTAACTGAATCATTTAGAGCCATCAGAACCAACCTTCAATTCATAGCTGATGAAAAAAAATCAAACATAATTAGCATATCCAGTACTATTTCAGGTGAAGGGAAAACGTTTTTAGCTATAAACTTAGCTGGAATTATTGCCTACACAGGTAAAAAAGTAATTATTCTAGACTTAGACATGAGAAAACCTAAGATCCATCTTGGTTTTGGAGTTAAAAACTTAAGTGGAATGAGCACTTTATTGATAGGGAAAGATAAAATAGAAAATTGCATCAACAAAAGTGAACTTCCAGGATTAGATTATATTACAGCTGGACCCCTCCCCCCAAATCCATCAGAATTAATTGTAAGTACCTTATTCACAAAAGTAATAGTTGAACTTAAAGCTAAATATGACATGATAGTAATTGACAACCCCCCAGTTGGATTAGTTACTGATGGTATTCCTGTTCTACAAATGGCTGATTACCCAATTTATGTATTTAAAGCTAATTTTTCAAGAAAGAATTTCATTCAGAATGTTGATCGTTTAATGAATGAAAATAATTTAACCAAATTATCCGTTGTTCTCAATGGAGTTGATGCAAGTAGAGCAGGTTATGGTAAAAGATATAGCTATGGATATCATTATGGGTATGGGTATGGGTATGGATATGGATATGGATCAAAATCATATTCTTCCTACTACACAGATTCAGATGGATTAAATAAAAAAAGTATTTTTAAGCAATTTTTTGATTTTTTATTTACAAAAAAGAAATAAATGCAATTTAAAGAAACTAATCTCAAAGGACTATTTATTATTAAACCCAAAGTCCACATGGATTCAAGGGGTTATTTTTTTGAGTCATTCAACCAAAAAGAATTTGAAAGGAATATTGGAACTCAAATTCATTTCTGTCAAGACAACCAATCTAAATCAATGAAAAATGTTCTTAGAGGATTACATTTTCAAAATCCATCAAATGCTCAGGGAAAACTAGTAAGGGTATTAAATGGAAGCGTACTAGATGTTGCTATTGACATTAGAAAGAATTCTAGCACATATGGGCAGCATTTTAAAATGACTTTGGACAATAAGGATTTCAATATGTTATATATTCCTGAAGGATTTGCACATGGATTTGCAACACTTGAAGACAATACAATTTTTTCTTATAAATGTACTAACTTTTATCATAAAGAGTCTGAAGATTGCATATTATGGAATGATAATGATCTTAATATTGATTGGGGAATAGATCAACCAATTTTATCAGAAAAAGATCAATTTGGAAAAAAATTTAGTTCTTTTGTATCTAAATTTTAAACAATGGATCATTTTCAGTACCTCTTCATTGTATACTCAGTTTTTTTCATAAGCATTGTTTTCTTTTGTTTATTGATCAATACCATTCTACTAAAGTTTTCAACCACACTAGGAATTAGAGAAAATGAAAAGCCCATTATTAGATGGAGTAGTATATCCAGACCTGCTTTAGGAGGAATTTCATTTTATATTTCTTTTCTAATCTCTACTGCTTGTTATGGAGTGTTTTTTGAAGAGCACACTTTATTTAATGACTCACAAGCCATAGGTCTACTTTCTGCAACCTCATTAGCGTTTCTTATGGGTTTAGCTGATGACGCTTATAACACTAAACCATTTTTGAAATTTTTTGTACAAGTTCTCTGTGGCTCAATTTTAGTTTTTTCTAGTATAAATAATCAATCTGACCATTCTACTGTTATTCAGCTTTTTGATAATGATTTATTAAATTATTGCCTTACCATTCTATGGGTTGTAGGTATTATGAATTCTATTAACATGTTAGACAATATGGATGGAATCACGTCTATAACATCGATCTTTATCATTCTAATCGTTCTTTTTTATTTAAGTATTAACTTAGATTTTGAGAATTTTGATTTCATTGCTTTATTAGGGGTACTTGCAGCACTTATAGCATTTTTATTCTACAACTGGCATCCTTCAAAAATGTTTATGGGAGATTCTGGAAGTCAATTCATAGGGCTATTTATTGCTATAATCGGCATTAAGTACATATGGAATTCTACATCCTACAATGGTGACATCATACCCTCAAAACAGATCATAACAGTACTACTTGCTTTTATTTTACCCATTATAGATACCACTAGCGTAGTCATCAATAGATTATCTAGAAAACAATCACCATTTATTGGCGGCAAAGATCACACTACTCATCACTTATCATATTTAGGTTTTAGTGACAGCCAAGTAAGTTTTATATATCTAGGTGTGACAGCAATGTCAGCATTAATTTGCATTGCATTATTTCGTTTTGTAGATCATTGGAATCATTGGATGACCATTGGATTCTTGACTTACTTTTTCGCTATTTTCATTTCTTTTTATTTGATTACCCAAAAAAATAAAGATCTCAGAAAATAAACCCTAAATTAATTTCCTCTGTATACTGAGAACATATAATTAACTTACAATTGGAATAGAGAATTATTTCTAGATCACAATAAATTGAAAAAGCAATAATTGAGTTGCAACATGACAGTCACTAATAAGGATAGCAATATAAATGTTTATGGAGCACGATCACATAATCTAAAAAACATCGATGTAAGCATTCCAAGAAACAAACTTGTAGTAATAACAGGTTTAAGTGGAAGTGGCAAATCATCTTTAGCATTTGACACTATTTTTGCTGAAGGACAAAGAAGATATCTTGAAACATTTAGTGCTTATGCAAGGCAATACATAGGCAACCTAACAAGAACAGACGTGGACAAGATTACTGGCTTAAGCCCAGTCATATCTATTGAACAAAAAACAGTCTCTAAAAACCCTCGATCTACAGTCGGAACAATAACTGAGATCTATGATTTTCTCCGTTTATTATATGCAAGGGCTTCAATTGCCCAATCTCCAGATACTGGAGAAAAAATGATCAAATATTCAGAAAAAGAATTACATCGATTAATTGAATGTGAATTTAATAATAAAAAAATCACTGTATTAGCTCCAATTATCAAAGCAAGAAAGGGTCATTATAGAGATCTTTTTGAAAAATTGATAAAACAAGGGTATACTAAAGTACTAATTGATGGTGAAATAACAGATTTATCTCATGGAATGAGATTAGACAGGTATAAAATTCATGAGATCTCATTAATAATAGATAGGATACAACTATCTAAAAATTCCAATAATAGATTAACTACTGCTATATCCACGGGTCTAAAAAAAGGAAAAGGAGAGATTATTCTTATGGACACAAAGGGTCTTTACAAGCATTATAGTAAATGGTTAATGTGCCCTTCTAGTGGTTTTTCTTTGCCAGAACCTGAACCTAATCTTTTTTCATTCAACTCTCCTCATGGAGCTTGTCAATTATGTAATGGTTTAGGAAAAATATCAGACATTGACATCAAAAAAATAATACCAGACGAAACAAAAAGCATTAAAAAAGGAGGTATTGTCCCGCTAGGAAATCATGAAAACAATTGGACTTTTAAGCAAATTGAAGTGATCCTAAAAAATGCTAATTACGACATAAATAACTCTATTGATTCAATAGATAAAGACACTTTAAATGTAATACTTTATGGATCAAATAAATTAATTAAAATTATTGGAAACTCTGGAGTTCATGAAGTGGTTTCTAATTTTGAAGGCATTATTAATATAATTACACGTCAACAAAAAGAAGGTTCTAGTAAAGCTAAAAGATGGGTTGATAATTTCACCAATAAAACTATATGTACGCAATGTAATGGAACAAGGTTGAAAAAAAATTCACTCTTATTTAAAGTAGCAGATAAAGACATTGGGGAATTATCAGCTATGGATACTGAACAATTATTCAATTGGATTTCATTAGTTCAAAATAAACTTACTGCTCAACAATTAAAAATAGGAGCTGAAGTTCTAAAAGAAATTAAGAAAAGATTAGAATTCTTACTAAATGTAGGCTTAAATTACATATCTCTTAACTTACCCGCCTCTACTTTATCTGGTGGAGAGGCACAAAGAATACGTCTTGCTACTCAAATAGGCTCAGAATTAACAGGAGTACTTTATATTTTAGATGAACCATCAATTGGCCTTCATCAAAGAGATAATTATCGATTGATCAATTCATTAAAAAAACTAAGAAACAGTAACAACTCCATTATTGTGGTGGAGCATGATAAAAACATAATGCTTGAAGCTGACCATCTGATTGATATTGGCCCAGGCGCAGGAATAAATGGCGGTCAAATTGTATCTCAAGGCAATGCTAAAGACATTTTAAATCTTCACTCTATAACAGCTCAGTATATAAAAGGAGAAAAAACTATTCCCTATTCAAAATCTAGGAGAAAAAACAATGGAGAAATAATAGAATTACATGGTGCCAATGGAAACAATCTTAAAAACATAACAACTTCATTCCCATTAGGTGTTTTTATATGTGTAACAGGAGTTTCTGGCAGTGGCAAATCAACACTTATAAACGACACATTATTTCCAATACTAAGCCAGCATTTTTATAAAAGTATCAAAAAACCTCTTGCTTATAAATCGATCAAAGGATTAGAGCTAATAGATAAAGTTATTGGAATAAATCAATTACCTATAGGAAGAACCCCAAGGTCTAATCCTGCTACTTACACTGGAGTATTTAATGACATAAGAACATTATTTACTCAGCTACCCGAATCTAAAATTAGGGGATATAAGCCTGGAAGGTTTTCATTTAACATCAAGGGAGGTAGATGTGAAAGTTGTAAAGGAGCTGGCTTGAAACTAATTGAAATGAATTTTCTGCCAGATGTATATGTGAAATGTGATGATTGTCATGGTAGAAGGTATAATAGAGAAACCTTAGAAGTAAGATATAAAGGAAAATCAATAAATGATATCCTGAATATGTCAATTCTTGATGCTGAAACCTTTTTTAAAGATATTCCTGTTATTTTTCAAAAGCTAATGACCTTAAATAAAGTAGGATTAGGATATGTAACACTTGGTCAGTCCTCTACTACTCTATCAGGAGGAGAAGCTCAAAGAATAAAACTTGCTTCAGAATTATCAAAAAAAGATACAGGAAAAACGCTATATATATTAGATGAGCCTACTACTGGATTACATTTTCAGGATATTCAGATGCTGATTAATGTCCTAAATCAATTAGTAGATAATGGAAATACTGTTATTGTAATTGAACATAATATGGATATTATAAAAATTGCTGACCATATCATTGACATTGGTCCAGAAGGCGGAAAACAAGGAGGGGAAATTATTAGTACTGGAACACCTGAACAAATTAGCAAAATAAACAAAAGCTATACTGGGCAATTTCTAATAAAAGAATTAGTTTAATAAAAGAATACAATAATTAAAAGGCTATGACAAATAAAGAAAGAATAGAACAAGTGATAAAAGAAAAAGATTGGAATGAGATTAAAACCAATGATAGCTGGGCTGTATTTAAGATCATGTCAGAATTTGTTGAAGGCTATGAAAGAATGGCAAAAATTGGACCCTGTGTATCTATTTTTGGTTCTGCTAGAACCCTACCTGACTATCCTCATTATAAACTAGCAGAAGACATCTCTTTTTTACTTACTAAAAACAAATATGGAGTAATTACAGGTGGTGGCCCTGGCATTATGGAAGCAGCTAATAAAGGTGCAAAAAAAGGAAATGGTAAATCTGTAGGCTTAAATATTGATTTACCTTTTGAACAAAAAGCTAATATTTACATTGACCATGACAAACTGATTAATTTTGATTATTTTTTTGTTAGAAAAGTAATGTTCGTGAAATACGCTCAAGGGTTTATAGTTTTACCTGGTGGATTTGGTACTCTAGATGAAACATTTGAAGCCTTAACACTAATCCAAACACATAAAATCGGGAAATTCCCTGTAATCTTAGTTGGATCATCATTTTGGGGTGGCCTAATAGATTGGATGAAAGAAGTGTTACTTGATAAGGAGGAAACGATAAGCCCAGAAGATCTAGAATTATTAAAAATTGTTGATACCCCTCAGGAAGCAGTAGATGAGATTAACAACTTTTATAATAATTACAAATTAAAACCTAATTTTTAACACCCCTGTATTTAATCGATTAAATAACATTATTTATTGCTTATTTAATCCCTTTGGTATATATTTATCCTTCCTTAAAAGAATGTAAATATATTCTAATGAAAAAAACAATCCTTCTTATTCTAATAGGTCTTTTAAATTATAATTTTAAAGGTCAAAATAACGAAGTAAATTTAGAATCCATTGAATCAAAACAACCAGAGATTCTTACTTTAGGTTTAGGTACTGGTTTTAATAGTTTTTTTGGAGATTTCGTGAAAGGTGATCACATCTCACCATTAACTAATATTAGATCCTCATTTTCTTTTAGTATTGAAAAAAGAATGGGAAATCTAATAGGTCTTCAGCTAATGGGATCTAAAGGAATTTTATCTGATAATGAAAGAAGTACATCTATTGAGCTTAATAGGAATTTCGAATCTCAAATCATGCAAATTGGAGCCAATGTATTACTTCATCTTGATAATGACATGATCATTAATAGAAACAGTCCTTTCTCCCCTTATTTTTCTATTGGGTTTAATTATTTAAAATTTGATTCATATGCTGACTATTACGATGGTCAAGATAGGAAATATTTTTATTGGAACAACGGCCAGATCTGGAATATACAACAAGGGGACACATCTTCAAATTCTGAGCAGATTAATAGAGATTACACATATGAAACACTTTTAGAAGACTCCATAACAGAATACAACAGGTCTACTTTTGCAGTACCACTTACTCTTGGATTCAAATGGAAATTAAGTAATAATCTTCAGGCTCGTTTAATGGGAACCTATAATCTAACTTTTTCTGATTGGATTGATAACGTTTCTGAAAATGACAACAATGATAAATATGTATATATAGGTCTCTCTATTAATTATATTTTCCGTAAACCAGATATGGAAGAAAAAGAAAAATATAAAGATGTTAATTTAAAAGAATTCTCTCATTTTGATGAAGATAAAGATGGAGTTGAAGACATAAATGACATATGTCATCATACACCTGAAGGTGTTAAGGTTGATAAAGATGGATGTCCATTGGATGATGATGTAGACGGAGTACCTAATTATATAGATTTAGAAAAAAACACTAAACCATCTGCACATGTAGATGAATATGGAAGAGAATTAACTGATAGTATTATTCAAAAAAGAATTTTCTTGCGTGATTCTATTGAAATTGAAAGAAAAAAAGTGTTTTCTGATAGTACTTCTACTGGCAAAGTCTTTAAAATTCTAGAAAAATCAAATTCTGATAATAATGAAGAATCAATTAGATTTGAGCTATCTGAATTATTAAAACCTGTAGACATTGATGAAAATGGATTAATTTCTAAAGAAGAGATTGACATGGCCATAAATTCTTTTTTTGAAGGGACAAATAATTTCACTGTTAATAAGCTATATGATATAATTGACTATTATTTCGATCAACCTTAATCTATTAAATCAAATACTTATTTATTTAGCTCCCCTCCCTTATTAACACTTTTATATGGATAATTAACCATCCATACAACAAAAAAACTCTTATTGCTCTATTAGTTTTGTTAGGAACCTATCCAAAACTATCAGATGCTAAAATCAATATTTCTCTCAATGAATTTACTGGGACTGTTTTTTGTCTCACTATTCAATATTGAGAATCTTGAAATAACTCATGAAGGTCCTAAACAAATCCAACCAGACAGTTTTGTAGAAATAACCATAAAGATCAATAAAGGAGACTTCTCTGGACCTGCTAGGTTGAAATTAAATTTTGAAAATGCTGAAGGGTTAAGTCCATCAGAATTAAGTAATGCGGGTTCTTCTTTTACATTTTCCAACAATGAAGCTCTTTTTATTTGGTACTCCATACCTTCTGATGAAATAATAACCCTTAAGTACAAATTAAATGCAAGCTCAACATCAATTGGAAAGAAAAAAATAACTGGAACCTTTTCATATTTGGATGAAAACAAAAAACAACAAGTTGATATTCCTTCTCTTTTTATTGAAGTTCTCAATCAAACAGCTTTAAATAACAATGAGAACACCTTAGATCAAACTCAGACCCATAATTCAATAGAAAGCAGTAGGACAATAACACCTATGAATGAATATTTCATAGTAAGTATTCATACATTAAAATCAGATCAAAATGGATTTGCTAGAATCAAAGATGAATTACCTGATGGTTTTAAGGCTGAACCAATTGAAACTGCTGGCGCAGTCTTTAAGAACATTGATGGCTCTGCAAAATTTTTATGGTCAGATTTACCTTCTTCATTAGAGTCATTCACTGTATCATATAAATTAATTCCAAATGACAGTATAATTAATGAGTTCTCAATTGTAGGAACATTTTCAGCAGAATTCTTAATTTCTGGAGACCAAACAAATAAAATCATTATCCCTACAACTATATACTCTCCTAGTGAGGTAGCTGAAACAACTACTGAGGAAACAACTACTGAAGAGACAACTACTGAAGAGACAACTACTGAAGAGACAACTACT
>PVBE010881087.1_pt1 | contig 22265 bp, 24 predicted proteins | sample 1631181 | NCBI WGS metagenome assembly PVBE01 (sample SAMN08397723, study PRJNA350692) | Marine metagenome, whole genome shotgun sequencing project. | isolation source: water | place: Pacific Ocean | collected 2012-04 | reverse complement strand
TCCTTGCCTTCGAACGTGATTATTTTGTCCCCTTTTTGAATGCCCGCTTTTTGTGCTACGGAATCTTTTGAGATCGACCGGATCCGGACGCCTCCTTCGGATGATTCGACCTGGACGCCCAACTGTACCCGGTTTCGATTCTGGCTTCGGTACCGCTCCATCATCTTCTGCTGAAAGTCTTTGGGAAGTGCCTGGGAATTCTCTTCTGTAAATGCGGGACGCTCCTTTGCCTCCGCAACCTCGGTCACCACATCATAGACCATGTGTAGAATTCGTTCGGAACCTTCCACGTTGACCTTCTCAATATCATCCCCGGGCAGGTGATAGTCTTCGTGGACGTGTGTGAAGAAAAAGAGAACCGGAATGTCTTTCCGGTAGAAATTAGAGTTGTCGCTCGGGGCGAGACCTCCCGTCGCGGTCTCGAGATCGAATTTGTATTGGTCATTGTACTTTTTGATCAACCCGTCCCAGATTGGGCTCGTACCCGTTCCTCCAATGAAAAGATAGTTGTCGGTCGATCTTCCGATCATGTCGAGATTGATCATCGCGACGGTCTTTTCATTCGGGATGGCGGGATCGTTTACATACGCGCGGGAGCCGAGCAACCCTTTCTCTTCGCCCCCGAAGGTCATGAAGAGGATCGATCGTTTGGGATGCACCTTCAGGGCTCCGAACGCTTCGGCCAGTTCCATGACACCCGAGGTTCCGGAAGCGTTGTCGTCCGCCCCATTATGAATCTCGCCGCCGATGACTCCGACGTGATCCATATGCCCCCCGATGACGATGTATTCGTCTTTTAACTTCTCATCACTCCCTTTGAGTAGCCCAATGCAGTTGGGGGCATCTTCCCCGCGGTAGTTCCACGGAAGGATATAGGTTCCGTCTTTGCCAAGTGGCTTGAGCCCCGCTTTTCGGAATGCATCGCTCACATATTGAGCCGTCTTGTCGAGTTCCTTGGAGGGGGTGTTTCGACCCTTCATCTCGTCGGTCGAGAGAAATTTAATGTGGTCGTACAACTCTCCCCGGGTGATCGATTGCTTTGCTTCTTCCTGGGTCAGGGTTCCCGGAGTGGGATCCTGCAAAAAGATCAGAAGGGCGGCAAGGATTGGCATGGGCATGAAAATCTCCTAGTCGGTTACGCGCTTGAGCGCTTTTTTCGCTTCTTTATGTTTGGGGTCGAGATACAGGGTATCTTGAAAGTGTTGCTTCGCTTTTTTTGTTTCTCCCTGTCGTTCACAGGTCAGCCCAAGATTGTAGTGGGCGGTGACCGATTCGGGATCGATCAGGACCGCTTCTTCGAGGACCTCCCTCGCCTTTTCGAGTTGTTCGGTCGAGAGGTAGGCGACGCCGAGGTTGGTTCTCGCCGCTCCCATTTCAGGGCCAAACTCGACCGCTTTCTCGAGAGAGGCGATCGATTCCTCTTCCCGATTTTGTAGCAGGAGCACTACCCCGAGATTGTAGTGGTAGTCGGTATCTTCCGGATCGATCTCGATCGCTCTCTTGTAACTCGCCTCGGCCTTCCCGTACTTCTTCAACCGCCAATGCGTTCTGCCGAGCGCCTCATGAATCTCCGGATAGTTCGGGAGAATTTTGGCCGCTTTTTCATACCGGGAGAGGGCCGATCGGTATTTCTTCTTGGCGTAATACTCTTCTCCTTGGGTGAATGCTTTCGCGTATTTCTCCTTCTCTTCCCGGGGCATGTTGGTGGTGGGGTAGAGGCGGATCGAACGCATTATGGCGTCGACTTTCTGATAATACTTCTCAAACCAGGCATGGGTACAGGCGTAGGTCAGGACCCACTTCTTTCCTTCCTTCTCGATGAATGTGAAAAGCGTCTGGAAAGGAATCCCATCACTCTGAAAGATCGCCGAGAATTGGTAGGCGGTCATATCCCGGAGGGTAAAGGCGTGGTCGAGCAGGAAAATCACATCGGGATCGAGATCCCGGTAGGCCTTCTTGTACATCCCCACATACTTTCCGAGATCGGCTCGACTCGAAGCGTAAATGAGGTCAACTCGCGGTGAATAGGCTCCATCGGACGGGCCATAGAAGCTGGACGCCGCCTTTCCCTGAGACTTGCCCCTTCTCCAATGGGGTGGGAGATAGATCTTTACGCCGAGGAAGGGGTTGGCGAATTTCTCGCGAAGAAGGGCTCTTTTTTTCGCGGGCATCGTCGGCTTCTTCGGGGTGTATTCTTTTTTCTCGATCCGGATCACATCCGATTTTTTCAGGGTCACTTTTCCGATATCGGTTTCGACGAGATAGGTCGATTTTTTTGTGGTGACCTTGCCCTCAATTTTTCCTCCGTTCTTGAGGTAGAGGATGTCCGCCGAAGCGGGAAGGGCGAGGAGGAGAGTCAGGATGATCGCTCTCATGATCCCTCCGCCTGAAAGGAGCGATACCGGTCGATATCGACGCGGGAGACAGAGGGCTTGAACTTGGCGAGAACCTGTTCGAAATCTTCTTTTGTGATGGGAGGTTCGTGCTCGGTTCCGATCGCTTTTTCAAAGACCGTTTCGGCCACTTTCCGGCAGAGGTAGGCGATGTCGGCTCCACTGTACCCCTCGAGTCGGTGCGCCACGGAATCGAGATCGACATCTTCAGAGACCGGAATCTCTTTCATGTTCAGCTCGAGGATCTTCCTTCGGGCCGGTTCATCCGGAAGTCCAAGGTAGATCTTCTCATCGAGCCTTCCAGGTCGCATCATTGCCGGATCAATATTCCACGGTTCGTTCGTCGCTCCGAGAAAGAGGAGGGTATGCCCTTCTTTTCGATCGAAGCCGTCGAGTTCGTTGAGGATCTGCGGCACAACCCTCTGCATCACTCCACCACTTTCGGAGGCGCGGCGGGGCGGGGTGAGCGCTTCGACCTCATCGAGAAAGATGATCGCCCGTTCACTCCTGCGTGCCGTGTCGAATAGTTTTCGGATATTCTTTTCGCTTTCTCCGACCCACTTGTTGAGGATCTCGCTCGGCGCGATCGCAAAGAAGGTCGCTTCGAGTTCCCCGGCGATCGCCTTTGCGATCATCGTCTTCCCCGTTCCGGGAGGGCCATAAAGCAGGATTCCTCCTCCCGAACGGACATTATATTTTTTTGCCTTCTCCGGATGGAGGAAGGGGTAGATCATCTTGAGGCGGATCTGCTCCTTCACTTCCTCGAGTCCCGCGATATCGTCGAACCGGAGTCCCGGTTTTTCCGCGACCATCCAGTCATCGGGTACTTCTTCTGCCTCGGAGGTGCCCGTACCGGAGGGGGTTCCCCGGGAGGCAGAAATCTTCTCCCGGATCTCTTTTCTCTTTTCCTTCAGATTCTTTGCGAGTTCGACCAGTTCCATCGCCCTGGTGGTCCGGATTTTCCGGAGTTTTTTCTCCCCGGTTTCCCGTGCGAGTTCCATGAGGTACTGGGCTGCGAGGAGGAAGTTGTACTTCGCCTCCGGAAGGTCTCCCGAGCGGAAGGCGTTCAGCCCGCGACTCTTGTGCTTCTCGAAGGATTCCAGGAGAAAGGTTTTCGCCATGATCGGCTACTTGTCCTTCTCGAGTTCGTCCTGGATCGACTGGATCCCCTTTTCAATCTCGCTGTCGAGATCCTCCGATTCCTCGTGTGCGACCTCTTCAGAGAGCATCCGTTCAATGTCGGCATCGGAAACGGAGGCCTCGTCCCCTTCCGCTTCTCCCGCCATGACATGTTCCTGCGTCATTTCGAGGAAGATCTGCATCTGCTGCTGAAGGGTTTCCGCCTGCATCATCGCTTTTTCAAAATTCTTCTGGGTTTTTACAAAATCGACCTGGCCATAAACGTCCGAGACCGCCTGCGCAACCGAGCCCATCGACTTGGCGAAATCGGCATCACTTTCGGCCTGATTCTTGATCTGCATCGCGGTCTCAATCGAGAGCAGTTGTCGTTCCCGTGACCGTTTCTGGCTGGCGGTCTTTTTTAGTTGGTTCTTCAGGAAGGCGTACTGGTCTTTGTCTCCCATCTTCCGGGCGCGTTTCGCCTTGGTGATATAGGAGAGTTCATGCTTGTGCAGATCACGGATGTTTCTCTTGAGGGAGTTGATTCCCTTTCGGACCTCAATGGTCCGTTCGATCCGTTTCTCTTCCTTTGACTTGAATATGCCCATGAGCACCTCCGGTTGGGGCCGATCTTATTCCTCTTCGGCCGTCTCTTTCCATTGTCGGTATTTTTCCATTTCTTCGGCGGTCGTGGCCGGATGAATATGGCTCGCGGCCGTGAGAAAGTCTTCTTTGACAAGAGTACGAATTTGAATCTGGTATTCCCTTGCCGCCTTGAGCCCTTTGTCGACCAGGGTACACAGTTTCTGGTTCTGCTCGGCGACCATTGTGGTGGTTACCTCTTTACAGAACCGCTCAATCTCTCTTCCACTATAGCCTTCGGTCATCCTGGAGAGTTCGTCATACGAGACTTTGGTTTTGAAACCCTTCTTTTCCAGATGAATTTCGAGAATCTTTTTTCGTGTTTCCGGATCGGGCAAGGGAATCAGGATCTTCTTTTCAAACCGGGAGAGAACCGCGGAATCGAGATCCCAGGGGCGATTGGTCGCCGCGATCGTAAGAACATAAATGTCCGTACGGCCCTTCTGATCCATTCCATCCAGTTCGGAAAGGAGGGTCGAGAGGATTCTTCTCTCCGCACCCGAATCGCCCGTTTCCCGTTTTCCCGCAATCGACTCGAATTCATCGAGGAAAACGACCGAAGGGGAGGTGTCGCGCGCCGTTCCGTAAAGTTCCCCGATGATCTTGGAACTCTCTCCGAAATATTTCGAAAGGATGCTCGCGACTTTTACGTTATAGAAAACGCTTGGAACATCTTCGCTCGACCGAATTGCATTCGAAGTTGCTGCCGCCAGTAATGTTTTTCCCGTTCCGGGAGGGCCGTAAAAAAGAATTTTCGTCCAGGCGGCGATCTTGACGCCGGGAGGATGTTTCGCGAGGGTCATCCCGAGCGCGAAACGGATCTCATTTTTGGTCTGGTTCAGGCCTCCAATCTCTTCCCACGTAATCGGGGAGTGGTGCATCAGATTGGAGACGATCGACTTGATCTCGTTCTTTTGCGGTGTGGGGGACGCTTTGACCGGCGTTTCCGTCGGGGAAGGGTCAGAGCCATTTGCGAACTCGCCGGAACGGAGTTGCCGGGCGATTTCGCGCCATTCGATCGCCTTTTTCTTTCGTCGCTCTTCCGCTTCCCGCCCAAGGGCCTGTTCGGCATAGATTGACATCAGATTGGCCGCTTTTTCATAGAGAGAGGCCGCCCCGGGCAGATCTTTTTTGTCGTAGCAGGTTTTCGCCCGTGCGAGTGCTTTCTTTATCGGTTCATGTACGTCGAGTTCCATGGTGGCTACTCCGCCTCCAGTTCACTCTTGCGGTCTTTTTCCCGTATTTTCCGGTCAGCCAGTTTGATTCCATCTTCAAAGGAATCAATCTCGCCTTCATCCATCTTCTGCCAGACATCCATTACCTCGTTCCCTTCTTTCCCGAGATCTTCGACAAGGGTGGCCGGGTTTTCCATGACGGCAGAGAGAACGCTGGTCAATTTTTCCTGATACAGCTCTTGGGAGATCTTGTCATCTTCCAAAAGGGTCATCAGTTTCGCTTCATCCACCTTCTGCAGGAGCTGGGAGGCGCCTTCGGTCGACATCTTTTTCCGTTCGAGCGCCAATTTGAGCGCCGACATGGTGGTCAGCTCTTTCGAAAGCGTGGAGAGTTCCCGCTCCATCATTTTCGTTCCATTCGTTTTCATGTCGTAGAGACGGGCGAGTTGTCGACGCCGGGAAGGGGACTTGATCTTCGAACCCTTGCTGAAGATCTCTTCCCTCTCTTTTTCCAGCCGTTCCAGCTTTGCCAGGGTCTGGTTTTCGCGGATGCCAAGACGAATCTCTTCGCGCTTTACATCCTCCAGTTGGAGGCTTTTCTTTTTTCGTAATACGAGGTCAAAAAATCCCATGGTTTATCCTAAAAGGCGGGGTCCGCTTCGCCCGCTTCCTTTTCCTTCTGTCCGCCCTGACTTTCCGACTGGGCCGCTTCCCTCAATCCTTCGTCGAATTCCAGATCTCCTTCATCCATTCTTTCCCATGTTTTCAGGACGTCTGATCCGGCTTCCCCGAGGTCGGTTGTTTCGTAGGCGGGGTCATTTACGACCCCGAGAACCCCATCCAGTTTCTGCAGGTAGACCTCCTCGTTGATCTTGTCATCCTCGAGGAGGGTGGTGAGTTTGACCATATCCTCTTCGGTCAGCTTTTGGAGAATGTTCTCGGTCTTTCCGGACTTTTTCCGTTCCATGACCGCACGAACCCGACTGAGGGTCATCAATTCTTTTACCACCCGACTCAAATCTCTCTCGATGATCTGAAGGCGTTGGCACGTCTCGTTGAACCGTCGGGCGTAAATTCTTCGTCGAGAAGGCGATTTCGTCTTTGCGCCCTGATGGAAGATGTCTTCGCGGATCTTGTCGTATTTCTCAATCTGGTTTATGTGCTGGTTCTCGCGGATCTCGAGTCGCTTCTCTTCGACGCGAATTTCATCCACGGTGAAGTCGGTCAGTTTCTTCTTCCTGCGTAAGAGTCGGCTCAGGATCGACATATCTACAGAATCCTTTCTAGGGGGGAGAGGAGTTTTAAGATCAGATCTTCCCCGGTCAACCCTTCTGCGGATAGTTCCAGCTGGACGTCGTACCGAATCGTCCCGCTCGTATCGATAACGCGGAGGGAGGCCTGTAGAAGTCCTTCTTCGTTGTGAAAGGCGAGGACCAGCGCGGCATCATGACCGGTTTGTTTGGCTGCTCCTGCGGCTTCTCTGTTTTTCCACGGTTTCTGTGGCCGCTGGTATGCCTGGGAGCGCGTTTCGGAGTAGCCCAATTCCCGAAGGGCCTGTGCGAGGTTCATTTGAAGGAAAACGGGGTCGATCGGGTTTTCGTTCGTATGGATATCCAGAACGGCCAGAGAAAGGGGCTTCTTCTGAAGCCACTCTTCATCGACTTTTTGAGTGTGTACCTGTTCCCCTCGGGAGGGGATGCAGCCGACAACCAGGACAAAGAGAAGAGCGACACTACTCTTCATAGATGATCTCCGGGGGGTCTTCGTCCGGTTTTTCTTCTACGGGTATCTCAGGAGTCTTCTCCTCTTTCTCGATTTCCGGTTCCGCTTTTTCAATCTCCAGGTCCGCCCGGGCTTCCAATTCTTTCAGGATCTCCTGTTCTTCGGCATCCGGCTGGACCCCTTCAAAAGTGGTCGAGATTCCTTCTGCCAATTCCCGGGTTTTTTCCAGATCTTCGATCATCGTCTTGGCTTTGATCGCCACCTCTTCCATGGCGTCTTTGTCGGGGATCTCTTCGGAAGAGAGTTCCATCACCGTTTCGAGAGAGGCGATATGTTCGTTGTAGATTTTCAGCCGCTTGCTGTAGATGTTTTCCATCCGGCTGTTCAATTCCTGGATCTTCCACCGGACCTCTTTGATCCGCCGGGCGAGGATGAGCTTTCGGCTTTCGGTCATCTCCTGCCGGCCTTCTTCGAGTAACTCCTCTTCCATTCCGGAAAGTACCTCGAGGTCATCGAGTGCCCGTTTTCGTCGGGATTCATCTCGACGGCGGGCTTCTTTCAATAGAATGAGCGCCTCTCGCTCATTCTTCGCTCCTTGGTAGAGCGGGGTGACCTCATCGGGCAGGCTGGTGAGGCCGAGCATTTTTTTGATTTTGTTCAACATTTCTTCTACCGATAGATTCGAACCAGACGGTACGGCCTGGTCTTGGTATCAAATTTCAAAAAAGGGTCCTCTATTGCGATATTTTCGAGCGCTTCTCGAACGATGGGTACCGGATATCCCAGCCTGTCGAGTAGGAGATCCTCCGTAAGCTCATCCATCAGGATTCGACCGGTATTTCGTTTTACGAATAGTTGGATCGCGTCTATTTTCTCCTCGTCACTTGTCAGATCAAAGAGCTGGGTCCCGGACTGCCAGCGAGGGTCCTGGGCGAACCATGTTCTCCATCCATCCTGCACGCTATCGGACAGGGCGATCAAGTAGTTTTCTCCCTGGAGGTGCTGGCGACACTCCTCCTCCCATCCTGTGGGAGAGAACATCCCTATATAATAGAAAACGTCGGGGCGTCTTGCGATCAGTTCTTTAATCCCGTGGATATCTCCAGCGGAGCCTTGCCGGTACGATTTTCCCTCCTGAATCAGATCTTTGATCGGGTTCCAGGAGGTTCCTGCGATGGTAACACGGACGATTCGCGGCCCGACTAGTTTTTTGTGCCAGATATCGTGAAGAACAAGGCGGTTTTTGGGCATCTGGGCATAAATTTCCATGAGATCCTGGTTTGCCCATTTCTGAATCAATTTTTTGACCGCGGAAGATCGTTGATCGAGATCTCTCCGGCCTCTGTTTTTTGACGTAGCGTCGTACGTCTTATTGTCGAGGGGGCTGAAAATATTCTCGGTGTCGATGACGTTGGCGTGCACCCTCTCCATGTAGGCATCTTCTGCGGAAAGCGCTTCTTTTCGGGAAATTTCGTTCAACTTAGTGTGCTCCTGCCATCTTTGTGGAGCCAAAGATCGAGAATTGGTTTGCGGGCATGAGTCCAGATATCGATTTCGTGATGAGGTTTTTCCGGGGTGGAGGCTTTCCAGAGAAAAACTTTTCGGCCTGAGGTGTCGGTTGCACAGATAAAGTCGCTCGAAGTATCGAGCGCTCCGACCGAAATTCCCCCCGATTCGTAACTCGTTTCGAGGTTCTGCCCGAGGACTCGTGCACGGATACTGAGATCCCGTGTGCTGTAAAAGATTTGCGGGATTCCGCTGATCTTGGCAAGCCGGACATTTACGATCGGATCCTTTTTCCGGACAAGAACGACCGGCTGATCCGGAGAGTCGAGTTTCCATCCTACAATGGCCCCATTTTCGGTCCCGGCGAAGAGGCTTCGTTCACAGATCGCCAGGCAGGTGATCGGACTTTCGACGCTGGAAACAAATTTGACCGGTACGCCTTCGGGGGTCAGAGGCGCTCGATAGATGTGATCTCCGCTCGCGAAAATAATGTGGTGATCCCGGACTTCCACCGCCCGGGTTGTTTTTTTTCCATCCGTAATCTCGGGAAAGAGGAGTTCTCCTTCTTCTCCGGGAAGGTTTCGATCCCAGCGCGCCAGTCCAAATTCGGAGTGTGTTGCGAAGAGGTGGTTCTGGGACGTGCAGATCGCATTGATTCCCCCCCGGGGTTTCTTCTTCTCCGGGAGGGGGAAGGCTTGTATCGTCCCGTCGGAATTCTTCTCGTAGACCGCTTGTTTCGCCCCCGCAAGAAGATTTTCAGAAAAGCGTACCGAGCGAAGTGCTTCCGGAAATTCATGGTCGATTATTTCTGGTTGGTGAGGGTTTATTTCAAATACCTGTGTTCCGGCGACCAGATAGAGTTTGGTCGCATGCGCGGTCTCGATTTCATCCCCGCCGACGGTTGTTCCTTTTCCAACCAGCTCTTGCATCGTTTCGAAGACCGCCTGGACCACCTCTTCTCCACAGGTTCCCGCCTGTTGCACGAGATCGTCCGCATTAATGGAGACGTTATCATCCTCCAGAAGCTTGGCGATGATTAATCCCTGCATCTGCTTGTCCGGAAGGGTTTCCAAAATCTTTTTTACATCTTCGTCTTGAAGGATGTTTATGAATCGGCGGATACGGTCCTCTTTTTTCTGCAACGCTTCGGTCTCTTTGATTTCCTTTTCCGCTTTTTCTTTCCGGAGGGACTCCGCCTGTTCGAACCCTTCGGAAAGCGTGGTTGCCTCAGAGATCTGCTCGAAGCCGATTCCATATCCGAAGAGGAATTTTCCAAGGTCCGATCGAAGTGCATGGGTCCATGCTGCAGAATGGTCTTTCCGATGCAGCTCTTTGGCGCTCATTTTTCCCACGAGGCGGGTGAGGGATCGTTTGAGTTCGGGAATAATATGGTTTTTCAGATCTTCTGTGGTGAATTCTCCCGGATAGGAAAATAGATTCCGGGCAAAGTCTCTCAAGAGAGACGGCTCTTCCGTAGCGAGATAAACGCGAAGGAGGATGCTGCATTGAACCGTATGGTTATCGAGGCTTTGCAATCCGGAAAAGATCAACTGGAGGGGGATTTCCCCTTTTTTCGCCAGGAGAAGCTCAAAAGATCCACTGACCTCTACCCCGGCTCCGACATGCCTTACCCGGCCATCCTCATAAAAGACAAGGCCCACCGTTCCCGAAGGGATTCGAGCCGCCTGCCGGAAGAGCCCTCCGAGTTGGTCAGAGGGTACCCGTACCGCCAGAATATGTCGGTCTTTCCTGTATTTTTCCAGAGCTGTCTCAGCCATTTCCATTCATGATAACACGCGCAGATCGGAAAGGAAAGTGTGCCTGGAGCCTGCGCGATCTCCTCTTCCATAACATGGCTTTTTTCTTTTTGGTTTCGTGGATCTATTGGAAAAATATCGGAGGAAGGGTACATTTTCTGTGCCCCCTTTTTATGGGGATATCGTATCAGGATGTATGTGGATGATCCGGAAACTTTTCTTCTTTCTACTGTTGGCACTCCCTTTGTCCGCCCAGGATATTGAGAAGTGCGGAAAAAGGGTCGGAACGATTGAGGTGGGGAAGGGGTCTTCGGCTCCAAAAATAGATGGATTATCGAACGATCCAGTCTGGACCTCTGTGAAAGCGCATACGATTCCTGTCGATATTCCCAAAAGAATCCTGGAACCGGAAGACTCTGCGGAATTGAAGGTCGTTCATGACGGGACCTCGGTCTACTTTCTTCTGAAATGGAGGGACAAGACGAAGAGTGTTCAGCACAAGCCGTATAAATGGAGCAAGTCACGCCGATCTTATGAGGAGAGTGAAGACCTTGAAGATGCGGCCTACTTTTCTTTTGAGAAAGAGGGCCCCTTTAATGTCAATATGCGTGCCGGTATAGAGGCCGTTTGGGATGCGTGGTATTGGCAGGCGGCGCAGACCAATCCGGTTGGGTACGCCAAGGATGATACCCATCACTACACGAAGAAGAAACCGAAGCGGAAGGCGCGGTTTATTCGGCTCGATACGGGGAAGTATGGATATATTCGCCGGGCGATGGACGAGGGGAACCCGATCGTTACCAAATCTCTTCCCCCTGCAAGGCGAAAAGGAACTACCGTTGCCCAATACAAAACCCAAAAACCGGATGGTTCCGGGGCCGATGTTCGGGCGAAAGGCGTATGGAGGTCGGGATGGTGGACGGTTGAGTGGAGCCGAAAGCTCGATACAGGCCATTCTGATGATACCGCTTTTGTCGTGGGAAAAGGGTACGGCTTTGCGATTGGGGTCTCTCGGGAGGCGGAAGACGAAGACCATCTCGTCTCTCTTCCCTATACATTGCAGTTCAAGTAGAAGGTCAGGCGGGTTCGGCAATGTGATCGAATACATGGTCGAAGAGTTTTCGAAGACCGTCCAGGATCTTCTTTTCTTCGACCCAGATTCCGACTTCGAGGTTATATCGAAGACTCGTATCCGTAAAATTTGCACTCCCGATGTACGCCCCGAGCCCTTCCGCATGAAGCACCTTCGCATGGAGCTGAAACATCTGGCTTCCTTTCCGTTTTTCGTGGAGATACCTCACCGAGACCGGATGAAGCATGGAGCATCTTTCGAGGACGGGGTTCGACCGGATTCGCGCTTTTCGAAGGGTGGTAACGATTCTCACCGGAACCCGACATTCGGAGACCATGGAAGTGAATGTAGGATCGACATAGGGAGAAAATACCCGGATAACACTCTTCGCTTCCCGAAAGAAGGTTCGAAATACCTCTTCTGTTTTCTGGCCGGAAATTTCTCTATCGATTCCCTGGGGAAGGGAAAGAACGAGACGGGAGGTCTCTTCTGAAATCGGATCTCTCTTTCTCCAGAGCATTCCAGGGAGAAGCGCAAAATGCGTGCCCATGGGATTAGATTTAATTTTTGGGAGAAGGGGTACGGAATTGGACGGTTTTTGAAAAAGGTGGGTATAATCTTCCCATGCCTATTGTACTTGTTACAGACACGCAGACGCAGTCGGACCCTCTTGTTCGGAAAATGCTCAAATCGGTGAACAGGGTGGTGAGCGAAACCCTCGACGTTTCTCCTTCCGTTGTCTGGGTTCGGTATGAACCGGGGAATCCAGATTTTTATTGGGAAGGGGAGGACGGAACTGTTAAAGACGAGGATCGTCCCCTGTTCGTATCCGTTCGCCTGACGCAGGGTCGCGACCCGGAAAAGCTACAGAAACTCTTTCCGGCGATATCCTCTGCCATTGGGACCGTTTTTGAGGTAGAGCCTGACGCGGTCTGGATTCGTTTGGAAGAGATGGATCCGGATCATGCCGGACAAGGCCCCAATACTTATTCCGAGCTGAGAAAGAAGAAGTGATCCCGTCCTAAGCCCCCCTAAACGGGTGAGAAAGGGCTCTGGTATGTTCGCTCCACCGGGGTTTGCTCCCGTCGTCCCTCTCGGTATCGGGTCGCTCTAGTTGGGAAGCGTGAACGCTTTTGAAAGTTGTTTGAGCTTTTCTGGATCGTTCGACTTGACCTTGCCCATGACGAAGTCGATCGGCCCCGGTCGGAACTTTCCGTACACCATGCGTTTAAAGAGATTCGGAGATGTCTTGAGAACACAATCGGCATTCTCGTTCTTCCCTTTTTTGACCGTACAGGTTTTTGGAGAGAGGGTTACCGTCCATTTATGGTCCGCGTCATCTCCGAGAGAAAAGTAGTAGGTCGTCTTTTTCTCGATAATTCCCTGACGATACCGCTTCTTCATATTATCGAAGATCTCTTTTAGTTCTTCGCTCATGGTTCATCCTTCCTCAAGTTCAAACCGAAATCATACAATAGCCGGAAAATGATTGCTACCCCAAACCTTCCAGGGCTTCGAGGATTGTTCGATTGGCTCGGGGGAAGGCGAGCTTGTGGAGTTCTCTTTTGAATGCCCATCGGACCGCGTCTGATGTGATTGCTTTCGCTCTTCCTTTCTTATGAGTGCAGAGATAAGTATGCAGGCGTACCGAGAAATGGGAATACCGGAAGGGAACAACGGCGAGAAGTTGTTCGACTTCGATTTCAATTCCGACCTCTTCCCGGAACTCCCGGAGGAGAGCCCGGCGCGCCGTTTCCTTTTTCCGAATTTTTCCACCAGGAAACTCCCAGAGACCGCCTAAAAAACCATCCTCTTTTCGACGAGCCACCAGAAACTTTTTTCCTTTCCGGCAGACGCCTACCGCAATCTCATGGTGGGGAATCTCCCGTGGTTTGTTTCGCTCTGGAATCTCGTCAACCGTTCCTTCCTTGTACGCATCACAGCCTCGTTTTACCGGGCAATCGGGGCATCGCGGGTTGCGGGGGGTACAGATCGTCTGCCCCAGTTCCATAAGGCCCTGGTTGAAATCTCCGGGGGTCGTCTCATCGATCAATTCGTACAGAAAGTATTCGACAATTTCTTTGGGAGGAGAGGGTTCGTTCAGGATACGGGAGATGACACGCTGGACATTTCCATCCACAACCGGTGTCGGTTCATCCATGGTGATGCTTGCTATAGCGGCGGCTGTATATTCTCCAATTCCAGGAAGGGTAAGCCAATCATCTGAATCTTCCGGGAGGATTCCCTTGTGTTCTTCCTGCAATATCCGAGCGGATTTATGCAGGTTTCGCGCGCGCGCGTAATAACCGAGACCTTCCCATGTTTTCAAAACGTCTGAGAGAGGGGCTCGGGAGAGGGCACGAACGGAGGGGAATTTTCGAAGAAAGGTGCGGTAATACGGGATCACCGTTTCAATCCGGGTCTGCTGTAACATAATTTCGGAAACCCATACCCGGTATCGATCTTTATTTCGACGCCAGGGGAGGTCTCTCCCATTTTGCTGGAACCAGCGACAGAGCGCGCGTGATAAGGTTGTTGGCTTCACGTTACGGATTATAAAAAACGAACGGCAGGAACGTTTACATTAATATGGTGGGAGGGATAGAATCCCTCCCGATGCAGACAGATGTGACGATTATCGGGGCGGGGATTATCGGGACTTCGATCGCATTCGAACTTGCGAAGGAAGGCCTCAAAGTAGTTGTCGTGGATCGGGGGGAAGTGGGGCAGGAGTCCTCCTGGGCGGCCGGGGGAATTCTCACGCCGATTCATCTGGCGAACTATCCTCCCGAATTGGTCCAGATGTGTCTTACGGCCCAGTCGGGCTATTCTGATTTCATTTCCGAAATAGAGTCGGAATCCGGAATCGATGTGGAATACCGGAATACAGGCCTCCTTATCCTTTCCAGAGACGAATCGGATTTGGAAGTGATCCGCGACCTGCGAACCTGGAAGAGGGAACATGGTCAGCCGGCAGAGGATCACCCGGAAGGGCTTTTTCTTCCCGATATTTACCAGGTTCGAAATCATCGGCTTACTCGTGCGATTGCCATCGCGGCGGAAAGACGGGGTGTAGAATTTCGCCGGAATACCGAGGTAACTGATTTTCTGAAAGTTCCCGGCAAGATAAATGGAGTTCGAACTACCCAGGGGGATATCCATTCTGATGTGACCGTTCTTGCGGCGGGGGCGTGGTCGGGGGAACTGGCCAACTGGGTGGGAGTCTCTCTCCCGGTTCGTCCTGTGAAGGGGCAGATGCTTCTCCTTGGAACCCCTCCCGGGTCGCTTCCTCACATGATTCTCCATCGGGATGAATATGTGGTACCACGCGCAGACGGTAAGGTTCTTGTGGGAAGTACGGTCGAAGAAGCGGGTTTCGATAAGAGTGTCACCGTTCAGTCGGTACGCTTTCTGTTGGAGCGTGCGATGGACATTTGTCCCGAACTGGAATCGGCGCCCCTCCTGCAGACGTGGGCCGGATTACGGCCGGGAAGTCCCAATCGCCTTCCCATTCTGGGGCCGGTTCCCGATCTTCATGGGCTTTATCTTGCTACCGGCCACTATCGGATCGGCATTCTTCTCGGGCCGTTGACCGGTCAGATTCTGAGGGATGAGATTCTTCGTCGATCTCCCGATTCGATCGCCCTCGGTCAATAAGGATCGAGATTGAATCGCAGAATCCTGTTCTGTAAGGGAAGTTCTCTCTTTCGCAGGATGCCCTTCGATTCCCATGCCTGTTCAAAATCCGCAAGGTCTCCCTGATCCTGGTATCGCGGGAACAGGAAGGGAACCCCATCGGATGTAATCGGATCGGGTCCGTCCATAATGTGCAGATGCAGGTGTGGCTCCGTTGAATTCCCCGAGTTCCCCAGAAGACCCAATGTTTGTCCCGCCTTCACCTGATCCCCCACTTTTACCTGCAGGCTTCCCGGAATGATATGGGCATAGAATGCGTATCGATCGGGGGCGATTTTAAGAACAACATGGTTGCCCCCCAAAGTTTCCGGCGTAATGCGAACCGCCCGCGATCGGAGTCCCGGAACATTTTCAGGAATTCCGTCCTTGATTCGAACAACGGTTCCGGAGGCGACGGCGAGGAGGTTCCTGCCATATGCGAAATAGCTTTTGTTGACCTTTCGGTTTCCCGTAAAGGTCCGTCCCGTCTCTCCCATTTTCAGAAAGTCGATCGCAAATCGTTGGGCGCAGTGTAGATGTCCATTTCCTGGGAGGAGAGCTCTCCGGTGTGCGCTCACGTTGGAGGGCCCATTTGCGGCCAGCCAATTCGCTCCCTGGAGGGGAGGGTCGATCTCAATCGGATCCCTTGCGGGAATCCTTTTTACAGGCAAAGTGACCGGCGTTTCATTTTCGAAGGTGACTCGATGTTCGAGGTTTTCCGGTCTTTTGTCTGTTGTTATCCAGATAAACAGGACGGCTCGTTTTCCGGCCGGAAGGAGGGTCGGATCCGAAGGTTTGCTCGTGCCGAGATGATATAGGTTGGGTCCGAGAGTTTCGGGTGTCAAAGGGGGGAGTCCGGTGATCTCTACCTGGGTCAATTTTACCTGTTTGCGTTCCAGGTTGGTGATATGGATTTCATAGGCGAGGTGCCATTTCCCTTCTGCCGGAAAGGGGGTCATGGATCCTCGAAGTTCAACCTCAACCACCGGAGGCCATTTCTCCTGTGCCGAGAGTAAGGGGGCGACCAGGAATAAGATCATCATTGTTCGGATCATGCCTTTTTCCCTAAAAGCTCGATTAACTGAGAGAACTGTTCGATCTGCATGGAGGCGGAATCGAGGTCTCCCGGTTTGTGATATCCATACTGGACCGTGATCACCGGGATTCCCGCCCCCAAAGCGGTTTGGACGTCTACCTTGCTATCGCCAATGAGGATCGGTCGTTCGGCCGGGTGTCTTTTGAGAATGTTTTGAATGACTTCCGGGTTCGGTTTCCGGATGGAAAAGGAGTCCCCTCCAAAGATCTCCTCAAAATAAGTTTCGATCTCGAGCGCGCACACTATTTTATGACAGAGACCTTCTGGTTTGTTTGAAAGAATCGTTTTCTTTCCGGGAAGCGCCTCAAGCGTGCTTTTTACTTCAGGATATAGTTTTGTCTGGCGGAGACATCCCCGTTCGTAGATGGGGAGGAACTTTTCGAGGAGCCCTTCGTAGGGGGGAATTGTGGTTCGCTCAATGAGGGTTCGTACTCCGTTCCCGATTGCGGCCGTGATGACGGTCTTTTCCGGAACCTCTCGCTCCGTTTCCCGGTAGAGTTGTTGGATTGATTCCGCGATGTCATCCGCGGAGTCAATAAGGGTTCCATCAAGATCGAAGATGAGAAGGTCGTGGTCCATAGGGGGGGTATTATAGACGGATTGAATTCATTTCTGCGAGTATGTTGGCGCAGAAGGGGGGGGGATGAAAAAGGGACCTCCATTCAGGGTTGACACGACATATGAGGGGCGACATAATTCCGGTTCTTCTCCCCTAAAACAATGAAATCCCGGAGGATCTGGATGGAATTCTACAAGACCAATGCAGAGATGATTGCCGACCTGGAGGGAACTCTTACGGTAGAGCCCTTCGAAATAAAGGATCGAGATCAATTTCGTTCTGCCATCGACAAACTGGTTCATACCGCCGTTTTTGGAGACGAAGCGAAAGCAGGGGCCCGCTGGATTATTCGCATGGGCGCGAATGCGTGCGGTGCGATCTCGGCTTCGATTCAGGGGTTGTATGATGCAATCGGGCGTGGCGAAGCAGGAGGGTTCACAGTTCCGGCGCACAACCTTCGGGGGATGATTTACGACAAGGCCCGGGCGATCTTTCGATCGGCAATGGCTCTCGATTGTGGCGCGTTTATTTTTGAAATCGCACGCAGTGAGATGGGGTATTGCGAAGTACGACCGGGAGAATATTCCGCCTGTGTTTTGGGCGCGGCGATCAAAGAAGGCTGGGAAGGCCCGGTTTTCATTCAGGGGGATCATTTTCAGTTTGCCGCCAAAGAGTACTTCCAGAATCCTGAAAAAGTGACGCAGGAAATCAAAGACCTTACGCAAGAGGCGATCGAGGCTGGCTTCTATAACATTGATATTGATTCCTCCACGCTGGTCGTACTCGATCGGCCAACGGTAAAGGAACAACAGCGGGACAATTTCGAACGGTGTGCCGAACTTACCCGTTTTATCCGGGAAATCGAACCGGTTGAGGTCTCCGTCGGGGGAGAGATCGGCGAGGTGGGAAAGAAGAACTCCACGGTGGAGGAGTTCGAAGCTTTTTATGAAGGATTTCGGGAAAACTGGGATGGAAAGCCGATTTCAAAAATGAGCGTTCAGACGGGAACCGCCCATGGAGGGGTGATCGCCGAAGATGGAACGCGCGCTCATGTCAAACTCGACTTCAAAGTTCTCAAAGAAATATCCGCCGCCTGCCGCAAATATGGTTTGGGGGGAGCGGTTCAGCACGGAGCTTCCACCCTTCCGGAGAGCTCATTTACCGAATTCCCGGCGAATGAAGCGGTGGAGATCCATTTGGCGACCCAATTCCAGCGAATGGTTTTTGATCATGAGAAGTTCCCGTACAAGGGCGATCTGGTCGAATGGGTGAAGAAAGAAAAGCCAAAAGAATGGAAGGCGGAGCAAACGGAGGCCCAAAATATTGAGAAGTCGATCAAACGGACCTGGGGACCTTTCAAGGCCCAGGTCTGGGGGATGTCCTCCGATACGAGAGCGGAAATCGTGGGAGACCTGGAGGAAAAGTTTGGCACGTTGATGTCGCTCTTGAATGCAAAGGGAACCCGGAGTGTGGTGGATCGATTTGTGACCCCCACGATTGTTCCTCTTTCGAAGCCGGAGGGTCTCTAAAATGATGGGCAAGATAACGACTCTTCAACGGCACATTGTTGAAGAGCAATCTCTTCATCCGGATGCGTCCGGACAATTTACCGCCTTGATGTGGGACCTGGTGATTGCGATCAAAATGATTGCGAGGGAGGTTCGTCGGGCTGGACTCATCGATATCCTTGGGAAAACCGGGGATCTGAATATTCATGGGGAAGAGGTGAAGAAGTTGGATGAGTATGCGCATGATCGCATCTTTAAGGCGATGGATCATGGAGGCCACCTTTGTTGTATGGCAAGCGAGGAGCGTCCCGACCTGATCGAGATTCCCCCTCAATTCCCCAAAGGGAAGTACGTTCTTCTCTTTGATCCCCTGGATGGTTCTTCCAACATTGATGTGAACATCTCCATCGGCACCATCTTTTCGATCCACCGTAAGATTACTCCTGGAGAATGCGGATTCGTTGAAGATTGTCTTCAGCCTGGAACCCGTCAAGTAGCGGCCGGTTATGTGATCTACGGATCGAGTGTGATGATGGTGTACTCTTCTGGATCGGGAGTCCATGGGTTCACCCTCGATCCAAGCGTAGGGGAGTTTCTTCTCTCCCATCCAAATATCCAAATTCCAAAACGGGGGGCTACCTACTCGATTAACGAGGGAAATGCTCACTATTTCGATAAGGGAACCACCGCCTTCATTGAGAAGATGAAGGAGATGGATTCGATCCTCGGGAAACCGCGGTCTCATCGCTATGTAGGGACGTTGGTTGCTGATTTCCATCGCACGCTGATTACGGGGGGGATTTTTATGTATCCCGCTTCCCCAAAACCGAAATTGCGACTTCTTTATGAAGCCTCTCCCATGGCTTTCCTTGCGGAACAAGCAGGCGGGAAGGCGATTTCCGGGAAGGAACGGGTTCTCGATATCCAGCCGACCGGACTTCATCAGAAAGTTTCGCTGATCCTTGGAAGTCTGGAGGATGTGGAACTCTACGAGAGCATGCAGAAGTGAGTCGGGATCTCACCGGAGATCGCGAAGGCTTGAAAGCCCTTTTAGAAAAAACCCGGTCCATTGCGGTGGTGGGGTGTTCTCCGAAGCCCGATCGTGATAGTCATCAGATTGCTCGTTATATGATGGAGCAGGGGTACGACGTGATTCCCGTTCATCCCGCTCACCAGGAAATTTTCGGGGTTCGAAGTTATCCTGATCTACAGTCCATCCCGATTCCGGTAGATATGGTGAATGTTTTCCGGAAGCCCGAAGCTCTCCCCGATCTTGTTGACCAGACCATTGCGATTCAGGCGAAATCTTTTTGGACGCAAGAGGGAGTGGTTCATGCCGAATCGACAGGTCGTGCTCTGGATGCGGGTATTTCGATCGTAGTGGATCAATGACTTCGTACGGTACATCGCGTGCTCGGTGTGGGTCCGCGGGGTTAATATCCGACGAGGGAGAGAACATCCCTGTCCGTGAGGCGGGCCCTTCCCTTCAGAAAGGTCAATTCGATGACGAAGAGGCACCCCGCAACATGAGCACCCATTCTATCGACCAATCGGCACGCCGCCTCGGCCGTTCCTCCTGTTGCGAGAAGATCATCGACCATGAGAACCCGGTCTTCTTTTGAGAAAGCGTCGGTATGCACTTCCATGATGGCTTCGCCATATTCCAGGGCGTACTTTTCAGAAAGAGTCTCCGCTGGAAGTTTTCCTTCTTTTCGGATGAGTGTGATCCCGAGTCCGGATTGAACGGCGGCCCCGGCTGCGAAGATGAATCCCCGTGACTCAATACCCGCGATCGTGGTGGCATTGCGGTCGCGGGCAATGTCGGCAATCCAGTCACAGATTCCTTTGAGGGCTTCGCTGTTTTGGGTAACGGGAGTGATATCTTTGAAGAGGATTCCTGGTTTGGGAAAGTCAGGAACATCCCGGACGAGGGCTCGCACCTGGTCGCTCAGGCTCATTCTTGATCCCGAATTTTGACCAGCCGTTTGTTCAATCTTTTCAGGGCCAGTTTTTCGATTTGCCGGACTCTCTCTCGTGTGATTTTCAGGCGTTTCCCAATGTCCCCAAGGGTCATGGGCTGTCCGTCATAGAGTCCGTACCGGAAACGGAGAACAACCGCCTCCCTTTCGCTGATTGACTTGAGGAGGGTTTCAATTCGCTCCGTATCCATTTCATTGAGGATGCTCGGTTCTGCACGGAACATTTCCTTCCCGTTGGTCACCTCGTTTGTAGGCCACATGACATCAAGCGATACCGGTTTCCCCAGATTGTCACTGGCGTTTATGGCCCGCTTGAGAATCTCGACCCCTTCCGGTCCAATTTCCATTGTCTCTGCGATTTCCATGAGATCCGGTTTTCTTCCCAACTTCTGGGTGAGTTCATTATTGATCGATTTCCACCGGGCGATGACTTCGATCATGTAGGACGGAATGCGTACGGTTTTCGAGGTATTGACGAGAGCCCTTCGGATGGCTTGCCGGATCCACCATGTGGCATAGGTGCTGAAGCGGCATTTCTTTTTCGGATCAAACCGTTCGATCGCCTTGAGAAGTCCGAGGTTTCCCTCTTCAATGAGGTCAAGAAAGGCGAGGCCCTTGTTGATGTAGTTTTTTGCGACGGAGACAACGAGACGAAGATTGGCCCGGATAAACTTGTCCCGGGCGGCTTGCTTCTCCTCTTCGGACGCTTTTCGGGATTTCATCTTGCGGGCAAGTTGACGTTCTTCCACCGCAGTGAGGAGGCGGACCTGTTGAATTTCCTTAAGGTAGAGTTCTACCCCGGATTCGTCGTTTGCAAATATTCCTCGGGCATTCCCAGATCGCACCGCGACATACTACAACGAGAGGGTGGGTTCAATCAAGAAAGGAGAGTTCGGTAAAGTGATTCATATGCGGTGATCATGGAAGGGATCGAGAAGTGTTTTTCCGCTCTCTGCCGGGCCTCTTTCCCAAGTTGGACCCTTTTGTCGGGGTTTTTGAGGAGTTCGCCAACGGCGTCCACCAGGTTGTTTTTGACCAAAATTCCAGCCTGGCCAACAACTTCTGCGGATCCTCCCACATCGGTTGCCACGACAGGACATCCCGCGGCCATCGCCTCTGCGATCGCATTCGGGAATCCCTCCCCGAGCGTTGAGGCGTGAACAAAGAGATCCACGTCGACAAGGTCCCCGGGAACATTGTCGCGCCACCCCGCGAAGTGGACGTTTGTCCCCGCCTTTTTGCGTAGTTTTTCTTCTTCCGAGCCTCCCCCCAGGAGTGCGAAATTCTGGTCCGGAAAAGATTTGGCCAACGCGATAAATTCTGCCCCCCCTTTTCCTGGATCGAGCCGGCAAGCGGTCGCCACGAGATTGTCGAGTCCCATTTCTGTTTTGATTCCCGTTCTGTTTTCTGGAAGGGGAACCCCGTTCCAAATAATGTCGGCCTTTTGGAGTCCCATCTTTTTTCGGGCATGATCGGCAACCGCCTGGCTGGCACAGATGACCCGGTCAAATCCACTCCACGTGTGTCTTTCTACGGGGAAGTACCATGCCTTTCCTTCCTGTGTTCTCAGAGAGCAGAGGGTACGAGGTGTCTTTCTCAATCCCTCGAGAATTCGACCGAGGACATTCGCATGAAAGAGGAATGTGTGAAGGATATGGGGCTGAAATTTCTGAAGAACCCGAAGGGCCCGGGGAAGGACCGACGCATCCCATTTCCCTTTCATCTTGAGATGGACGACTTCTACATTTGGAGGGAGTCGTTTCCCGATCGGACCTTCTCCGACGAGGGAGAGAACGCACGTTTGGAAGTCTGGACTGAGATGGGAGACGAGCCTCTCCAGGAATCGTTCCGTTCCACCGATTTCGAGGTCGGTTATAAGGTAGGCGATTCGAATCACGTCAGATAGTGGAGGAGTTGGGAAAGTTTCGATTTCATTTCATCCCGCTCCAGGATCAGGTCTAGGAATCCATGCTCCATAAGAAATTCTGAGGTCTGGAACCCCTTGGGAAGGTCTTGCTTGATCGCCTGTTTTCTCTTATACTCATTTCTATCAACCTTGCGG
>PVBE012389281.1_pt1 | contig 22266 bp, 27 predicted proteins | sample 1631181 | NCBI WGS metagenome assembly PVBE01 (sample SAMN08397723, study PRJNA350692) | Marine metagenome, whole genome shotgun sequencing project. | isolation source: water | place: Pacific Ocean | collected 2012-04 | reverse complement strand
GGTTGTTCTGCATGATGGGATTCAATAGATTTAATCTCACCTTGTGCGCCTGATGGCATTACAACGATTTTTTGTCCTGGTTTCATTTCACCAGTCTCAACACGTCCTACTGGAACGGTTCCTACACCAGTGATTGAATAAACATCTTGAATTGGAAGTCTTAGTGGTTTACCTGTTGGTTTTTCAGGTGCTTTGAAATCATCAAATGCTTCTAAGAGAGTTTTACCGGAATACCAGCCCATGTTCTCAGATTTTTTAACTAAATTGTCACCTTTCCATCCAGATACTGGGATGAATGGTACTTCATCTGGTTTGTAACCACATGATTTGATTAATCCTTTACCTTTCTCTACGGCTGTATTGTAATCATCTTCAGCAAAGTTACTGTCATCCATTTTGTTTACTGCAACAATGATTTGACCAACTCCTAGAGTTTTTAGTAAGAATGCGTGTTCACGTGCTTGTCCACCAGGTGCGATTGCAGTGTCGGTTTCACCAGGTTTTGCAGAAAGTACAAGAACTGCACAGTCTGCCTCTGAAGCACCAGTAATCATGTTTTTGATAAAGTCTCTGTGTCCAGGAGCATCGATTAATGTATAATTGAATTTTGGAGTTTCGAATTTTTGGAAAGCAAGGTCAATAGTGATACCTCTTTCTCTCTCATCTTTGATATTATCCATAACCCAAGCGTACTTGAAAGTATCACCCTTTCCATTTTTCTCAGATTCAGCGGCATGAGCATCAATTGTTCTTTGGTCAACTACACCAAGATCCATCAAAAAGTGACCCATTGTTGTGGATTTACCATTATCAATGTGTCCTGTGATAATCATGTTCAGGTGTGGTTTGTCTGCCATAGAAAACTCGTATCAAGTCCGCTTTATAATCATTTTGATTTTATTTCATTTTTTTCTGTCTTTTTTTGAAATTTTTAGATCACGATAAATTTGCAGTCTTAGCATATACTATAAATCGAAGAAGAAAAAATCGTTAGTATGAAAATTACAGTATCCGTAATCAAAGCAGATGTCGGAGGTATTGGAGGACATACAAGACCTAGTGACAATTTGATTCAAGCCGTTAGAGATACAGTAAAAGCTTCATCAGATCTTTTGATTGATCACTACATCGGATATTGTGGAGATGACGTACACATTGTCATGAGCCACACACACGGAGTAGATAATGAAAAAATTCACAAGCTAGCATATGATGCATTTGTTGCAGGAACAGCAGTTGCAAAGAATGAAGGTTTGTATGGGGCAGGTCAAGATTTGTTGAAAGATTCTTTTTCAGGAAATGTAAAAGGAATGGGACCTGGAGTAGCAGAATTAGAATTTGAAGAAAGAGCTAACGAAGCATTCACAGTTTTTGCAGCAGACAAAACTGAACCAGGATGTTTCAACTATCCAATGTACAGATTGTTTGTAGATGCATTGAGTAATACAGGATTAATTGTAAACAAATCACTTGCAAAAGGAGTTGACTTTTACATAATGGATGTAGAAGAAGCAACTATTGCAAAATTATCATTATGGCAAGATAAACCAGTTTTAGAAGCTGCGTTAATGTATCCAGGAAGATATGTTATTTCATCAATTACAACAAAAGAAGGTGAACCTATAATGGATGCATCAACAGATAGACTACACAACATTGCAGGAACATATGTTGGTAAAGATGATCCAGTTTGTATTGTAAGAACACAAAAAATGTTCCCAGCAACAGAAGAAGCAGGAAGTGTTTTCAACAATCCCCACTACGTTGCAGGAAATACAAGAGGAAGTCATAACATGCCTCTAATGCCTGTTAAACTAAATTCTGCTGCAACAATTAATTTCTGTATTCCAATTGTACAATCACTAGTTTTCAGTATGCACGATGGAAAGTTTACAGGTCCATTTGATGGATTTTCAACTCCAGATTGGGATTATGTAAGAGAACAAGCAACAAAGAAAGCACTAGCAATTAGAAGTCAAGGATTCATTCATCCAGCAACACTTGTTCCAGATGAATTAGAATATGCAGAAGGATACAAAGATGTCATGACAGGACTCAAAGAAAAAATGGTTCCAATGGATTCAAAATCAGACACTAGTGAGAGAAAAGAGAATTACGAAGATCCAGATTAAAGATCTCAAATATTTTAGGAAAAGATTAAATCAATTGTTCTCTTAGCATACACATGATTTCAAAGTATGAATTTCAATTTTCATTTCTATCTCACAGTGTAACAAAAATTGCAATTACAGTTGCAGCAGTATTGACATTCTCACATATTGTAGTTCAATTATTTGGGCAAACGATTCCAGATATTTTCTGGCCAGTGTTCAAAGACATAGGAGCAGGATTCATTTTAGTTACAGCATTTGCATTTGCAGTTGCATGGTTTCTAAAAGCAAGACCACATAACAGACCAAAACATTACTCAATAGTAATGTTTGATATTGATGGAAAAGAAACAGTTTTGCCAGGATTACGAACAGAATTTAGAAATCACGACGTAGCATGGAGTTTTATGAAACAATACAAAGAGGCATATCCATTAAACAATTTTGCTCTAGTATCAGACGTAAAAAAGGATCAAAAAAAAGTCATGTTCAGATACATCTAGAACAAAAGTTAATCAAATAAACAAACAAAACCAAAACAATACATGAAATTTTCAATTATTTCAGATGCATTCCAACAGATGGAAGCAACAAGCAAAAGGCTAGAGCTAACCGACATTCTTGTCAAATTAATACAAGAAATTCCAGAAGATGTGATTGCAAAAGCCATCTATCTGATACAAGGAAAATTACGACCAAACTTTGAAGGAGTTGAGCTCGGTATTGCAGAGAAACTTGTGATGAGAGCTATGTCAAAATCATCAGGAATACCATTAAAAAAAATTGAAGACGATTACAACAAAGGCGGAGATTTAGGGCAAACTGCAGAGAATATTTTGCAGCAAAAAATTCAAACAACATTTGCATCTGAAGTAATTACCTTAGAGAAGGTTTACGATACATTATTCAAAATTTCAAAATTAGAAGGAAAAGGTTCGCAAGAAATGAAAATGAAGTATGTTTCAAGTATGTTAAATGATGCAACCCCTCAAGAATCAAAATTCATCTTGAAGATTTTACTAGGAACACTACGGCTAGGTATTGCAGAAAATACAGTCATGGATGCACTAGCAATTGCATTTACAGGTAAAAAAGAAAATCGAGAAATTATAGAAAATGCATATAATGTTTCAAGTGATTTAGGAAAAGTTGCAGAAGTAATTTCAACAGGAGGCGTTAGTGAAATTCAAAAGTTTCAAATTAAATTATTTAGTCCAATTAGACCAATGTTAGCAGATAGAATAAAGAGTGGAGAAGAAACAGTTGAAAAATTTCAAGAAAAGTTTGCAGCAGAATACAAGTTAGATGGAGAAAGAGCGCAAATTCACAAACAAAAAGATAAGATAGAAATTTTTTCAAGAAGTTTAGAAATAATTACATCGTATTATCCAGACATTGTTGAAAAAATTTCAAAATTAATTATTTCAGATGATGTGATTTTAGAAGCAGAAGTAGTTGCCATGAATTCAAATTCAGGAGATTTTCTACCATTTCAAGAATTAATGCATAGAAGAAGAAAATATGAAATCGAAGAAGCTGTAACAAAATATCCTATTACAGTTAATTTCTTTGATGTGCTATTTTCTGATGGAAAAAATTGCATGGATATGAGATATGAAGAAAGAAGAGAGTTATTGGAAAAAATAATCAAACAAGATGATTTTGCCAGACTAATTCCAATGTCAGTTATAGAAAGCGAAGAAGAAGTGTTAGAAGTTTTGGAAAATTCAATAAATTCAGGATGTGAAGGATTGATGCTGAAACATCTGGATTCAACGTATAGAGCAGGAATTAGAGGAAGTAACTGGCTGAAGCTGAAAAGAGAATATCAAAACGAATTAGGAGACAGTCTTGATTTGGTAGTTGTTGGTGCATTTTTTGGCAAAGGTAGACGAACCGGCAAGTATGGAACACTGCTACTATCTACATACAATGACGAAGAAGATATCTTCCCAAGCATTTGTAAAGTTGGAACAGGATTCACAGATGAAAGTTTAGATCAGCTATATCAAATTCTTTCACCAAAAGTCACTCTGAAAAAAAATCCAAGAATAGTAAGTGAAATGGAAGCAGACGTATGGTTTGAACCAGAACTAGTTATAGAAATAGTTGCATCAGAAATTACCCAAAGCCCAATTCATAAAACGGCATTGGATAAAATTAAAGAAGGTACAGGATTAGCATTACGATTCCCAAAATTTACAGGAAAAATTAGAACTGAAAAAAATTCAGAAGATGCCTCAACAGATGAGGAAGTTATCGCATTATACAAAGTCCAAAAAAAGACAGAAAATCGAGAATAGCTTAAATTCATTTAACCAAGCCTTAATATTCAGTACGAGATTTACGCTACTTGTTATGTACAGTGGGGAATTAGAAGTACAAGCAAAACGAAAAGCAGTTGCAGTTTTGCAAGACGAAATTAATAGAATATTAAATGCAGGAAGAAGTCTTTCACAATTACCAGAATTAATTGTAAAAAAGGACAAGGCAGGAATTAAAGATGCATTAGAGCAAATTGCTTCATTAGAAGAAGAAGTAGAGAGTTTAAGAAGAAAGATCACAAGAGATGTTGCTGATGTTGGCGGCCTAATCTTAAATCGAGAAAATTTACTAAATACCGCCTACACTATGGATGAAATTGCAGGATATATCACAGGAATCGCATTCAAATTATCAAATATCAAAGCCACCACACTAAAATCATCGAAACTGGATGGAGACCTAACAGAATTAATTGAATTAGTCGTAGATGAGATTTACAAATTAAATGAAATTATTAGAAGTCTAAATTCAGATTCTGCAAAATCAATTGAACTAGCACAAGATACACAAAAACTAGAAAGAGAAATTGATATCAAATACAGAAAAATGGTGTTAAAAGCACTTGAGATTTCTACTACAAGTGAAATGCTATTGATGAAAGATACAATAGAAGGAATTGAAGAAATGGCTGACAAATGTCAAGAAGTATCAGATTCATTCATTCTTTTGGCATTGAGTTTATAGTTTTGAAAACAGAATTACTAGAAAATCGTCTGATTGTATGGAATTTAGATGATTCTAAAAAATTATTCAGTCAAGGTTATTATGGAAAACCTATTGGAATTCCAAAACCAAAATTAGATGAAATCAATGTTCCTTTAATTTTAGATTTAATTGAAGGATTTTACTTAATGAGTAAATCTAAAATTCAAATCTACAAAAACAAAAAGAAAATTACTACAAAAAAAATGCATGATATTTGTCAAGAGCAGCACCATAACTTTGAAAAAAAATTTCAAGTGTACAAAGATTTTAGAGATAAAGGATACATTGTCAATCCAGGAATAAAGTTTGGATGTGACTTTGCAGTATATCAAAAAGGACCAGGAATTGATCATGCGCCATTTTTAGTTCAAGTTTACAATAGAAATGAGAATATGACATCAACAGACATTGTTTTAGCAGGAAGATTGGCATCAAGTGTAAAAAAACAATTCATTTTGGCAATTCCATCTGGAAAAGATAAAGTTGATTATGTCGCACTTGATTGGTGGAAGGCTTAGAAACTCTTTACGTGACCAGCAATTTTGTCAAATATTTCGAATTGAACTTTTGATACGTTAAATTCAAAACTATTTTTCCATTTTCCATAAATTCTGACACCTTTTGAGGTAGGATCAATTGTTATTGTTGCATCATCAACAGATTGTTGTGCAATAAGATCATTCAGTACGGAATCAGAGTTTAATGTGTCAGCAATTTTTCCGCCTTCCCATTGAACTTTAGTGACTTTTTTTGAACCAAAGTGACCAGAGGTTTTTAGAACAGTTCTGGCTGTAAGGTCTAAAGAATTGTCTGCTTGTTTTCTAACAATGAAATGAGCCTGAAAACGGTCTTGTGCGCCCCAAGGAAGTGGATTTGGATCTTGCATAACTATCCCTTCTGTATAATCTGAATGACATCAATGTTAGTTCCAGTGACGTCAAGACAGCCCTTGTTTGTAACCATTCGAGTGGTTTGTGAAAACACTCTACTGTAATAATCATCATGTTCAACATCATCAGTTGCAATTTCTTTTGGAGTTGAATCTACAGCGATCTCTTTTAGCAATTCTGAAAATTTTTCAGGCATTGATTGAATAACAAATGTATCAGGTTCTGTATCGTGCAATAGCTATCTTCAAGACTACCCTCAAATAAAGATAATTCTTGAGTGACAAGCAATTAATATTGCAATTTTGACAAAATTTTTGTCAGATTGAAGTTCGAAAATAAAGTTGTTTTAATCACAGGCAGTGGAACCGGCATCGGAATGACGGTTGCAAAGAAGTTCGTAGAAAACGGAGCCAGTGTCATCATTTTAGGTAGAAGAAAGGAGCCTCTTGAGAGCACATCAGAAATGCTAACAAAAATCATTAATGAAAAAAATTCAAATGGATTTGTAAAGATATTTTCAGGAGTAGACGTCAGTGATGAAAAATCAGTTACAGAGATGTTTGATGCTTTGAAAAATGAAGGTATCAATGTAGATGTAATTGTAAATAATGCCGGAGTTTCAGGACCGGTTACATGTTTCTCACATGCACCATTAGAAGATTTCAGAAGTACAGTTGACATACACCTAACTGGAACATTTTGGACATCCGTACAAGCATTAAAGGTAATGAAAGAAGGTGGTAAAATTATTACAATTTCAACATTCTTTGCTGAAGAAAGACCATTAGAACAAAGACCATACAGATTCAGAGGTCCATATACAGCATCACAAGGTGCAAAGAACAGATTAGTTGAAGCAATGTCATGGGAATTAACTGAAAAAGGAATTATTTCAATTGGAACAAATCCAGGGCCAGTACACTCAGACAGAATTTACAAGACAGTGTATCCAAAAGCCGCATCAGAATTTCTTAGAGTTAGCGGATTTGAGGATTTAGTACCTACAGAAGTTGAGGCTGCAAATAAAGAAATTGTAGGATTGTTAGGAGAGGACGAAGATACAATCAAGAATGGAATTAAAGCTGCTGCAGAAAAATTAGGAAAACAAGAATCGACATTTACCAATTTACTCAATAAAGTACAAAGCATTGCAGAAAAAATTCAAAAGAACACATCAACAATGATTGCAGATCAACAATTCTTATCACAAGATCAAGTTGCAACAACAGTTTTAACATTAGCAGATGATGAACAGGCAAAAATTCTAAATGGAAAAATTATTCCAGGTGACAGAGTTTTCTATCCAGTAAGATCACACATAACATCAGTTCCAGAAACTGTGAAACAACATGATTATTCATCAAAAATTGCAGTGCTAACAATTGATGCAACAGATGAAGAAGATGCAAAGAAAGCCGAAGAAATTGCAACCAACGTACAATCTAACGGAGGTCAAGCAATTTGTTTCATTTCAGACAAATGTCCAAAAGAGATTCAAGATTCAATTACAAACAAATTCCATTCACATGTAATTGATTTTTCAAATAACGAAGAAATTACAAGATGGTTTAACACCGCAAAATCAAAAGGAGATATTGAAGTATTCATACACATTACCGGTAAAGTTCCAGCAATATCAAAATTAACAGAATTGTCTAGAAGTGAATGGGATGGTTTAACTGACAAATTCATCAACATTCCAGCTACTGTTAGTCAAAATGCAATGGGAATTTTTGTTCCTAATGGTTCAGAAGATCCAAGACTTTTCAAAGATGCAAAAGGACGTATTGTAATAATTGGTCCAGACCTCCCATATGGAAAGAAGATAGGAGGCGGAGAAAGAGCTAAAGTTGAAGTCTTCAGAGGTGCACTACGACCATTTGCAACAACTGTTAACCAAGAACTAAGCGATGTTTTGAAATCAAATGTCAGAGCATTCCTAGTATTAGCAGGAACAGTAGACGGAAAAGAACCAAACAATGCCCGAATTACAGATGCTGTGAATTATCTAATATCTGATGATTCAAGATCAAGTGCAGAAGTAATTTTCTGTCCTGACGAATCTAGATAAGAAATGGAAAAATTCAAAACAATAAAGATAGGAAATTCCTTTGTTTCGACAACAAGTATTTCAAAAAAAGAATTAGACGAATATCTTGGTTTTTCAAGAATTAAAAACGCAATGTTTGAGATAGATACCGGAAAAGACGAGGATAGAGTAATTTCAGGAAGAGCAATTATTTCACGAATGGAAGGAGAGTTTACAAGATTAAGACAAATTTATGGAAATTACATTGTCCTGTATGGTATCGATGGAGACGAAGAATGGAAAAATAGACAAACTAGATTTCTAAGACCAGTGTATACTGACCAAGTCTTACGCCTCAAGTATACAATTTCAGATAAGAGAGATATCGATGACGAATATGGTTTGATTGGTGTTGATTTCGAGGCTACCTTTGAAGATGGGGAATTAGTTTTAACATCAAAGAATAATCTTTACAGAATTAAAAAAGAGCCACCGAGTCGATAATCAATTTTACTGCAGCCGCTAAGAGAACCACGGTTACAAGAATTTTTAATTTTCGTTCTTTAATTTCTAATGACAATCTAGCTCCAAGCAAGCCTCCTGCAAATGCACCAAGTGCTAAGAAAAATGCTTGCAAGTAATCAGGATGTCCCAATGCAGAATGAACTAAAAGTCCACTAAGAGATGCAAACATCAAGATTAGCTGTGCAGTAGGAGCTGCCCTTCTCATTGGAATTCCTATTCCAATAACCATTAATGGGACAAATACAATTCCTCCTCCAATACCAAATAAACTGGAGATAATTCCTGCAAAGAAGCTTGCACCTGCAGAAAAAACCATCATTATGGCAGTTTTATTGTATGGTTTTTCATCAATTGCACGTTTAATGAAAATGTAAAGAGCAGATGCTATCAATACAAATGCAAAAAGAATTTGAAATGCAACAGGAGTCATCATATCAGAAACAAATGCGCCTAAGATTGTACCAGGAATGCACATTAACCCAAGTTTTATTCCAATTCCAAACTCTACACGTTTTTGACGTGCATAAGATACTGTCGATGCAACAGAATTACTAAATGCCGCAAAAAGACTGTTACTTGCAGCCAATGCAGGAGGAAATCCTGCAAAAGTCATTGCAGGGACTGCAATTATTCCACCACCTAGTCCGACGATGGAGCCCAACACACCTGCTGCAAAACCCAATGGAATTAGCCATAAATTTTCAAACATTGTAAGTTAGGACAGAAGATCATGAGGTATATTAGATTTAGGAAAGAAAATTTAACTGCAATGAGAACGTATTGACATCATGGCTCAAGCATTTGTTTTAATAAATTGCGAACTAGGCTCAGAAGAACAAATTATTTCAGAGCTGAAAACATTTGAAGATGTAGAAGAAGTTCACGGAACATTTGGTGCATATGACATAATAGCAAAAGTGTCATCAGAATCAGTTGAAAAAATTCGAGAAACCATCACATGGAAAATACGTAAAATTGGAAAAATTCGTTCTACTTTGACACTAACTAAGGTTGAAGGTCAAGGCGAATAATTACTTCTGTGCAATATAGAAAACTACACTTACATCAGTTCGGATTTCTTCATCTCCAGAAATGATGGGTGCAGATTTCATTGAAGACTCCATAGCCATTCCAGCAAATGAAGATCTCATAGGACTGTCATAAAATGGCATGGCATTGTCGTGTATAATTACAGACTTTACTCCAACAATTTGTTGCTTCAATGGCACAAGTGCTTTTTCTGCTTTTTGTGTTGCATCAAGTATAGCATTGGAAATTAAATCATCACTAATTTTTTGGGATTTTTCATCTGAAAGTTGAAATGAAACATTATCAACACGGTTTGCACCAGAAGACACTGCAATATCAATTACGTTTCCAGCCGAATCAATCTTATCGGTTTGTATGGACAAGATGTTAGATACACGATAACCAATTAGAATTTGTTTATCTTCTGAATCTGAAAAATCATATAACGGATAGATTCTAAAATTCGATGTTTGAATGTCGTCTTCAGAAATTCCAGAATTAGTTAATGATGAGATTACTGCGTTTAATGAGTTAGAATTTTGAGACAAAGATTCATTTGCTGTTTTTGCTTCAGAGTCAACGCCAAGAACAACAATTAGTGTGTCAGGTTCTGAAGAAGCAGTTGCACTACCTGAAACTGAAATAGTGTTTTGTGAAGGATCATATTTTTCTATCCAGTGAGTGACTAACTCATCACTTATTTCAAATTCAGCATCTTGCGATACAGCTTGATTTTCATATTGAGTTAAAGTTACAGCAAAGGCTAAAACAAATACAACACCAACAATTACAGCTATGTTGATACGAGTATCCATACGATTTATCAAAAGATATAGTATAAAAATTCACGAGTTGCAGAGAGATAGTAAATGAAGGATATACCACTACTTGATCCAGTTACAGAATTAAAGAAATTATTTGATGCAAAAAAGTTTGATGCAGCCATAGAATTTTGCCAAAAATTGCTAGAAAAAGACCCAAACGACCCAATTGCCTTACAAAATCTAAGTACAGTATACTATATTGTAGGCGCGTATGAAGATGCAATCAAATGTGCTAACAAGGCATTAGAAAAAGACCCAAACGAAGAACATGCAGTAAAAAATAAAATGTTATCATTGGAAAAGCTAGAACTACATGATCAAGTGTTAGAATGTTGCGAAATTCTATTATCAAAAAATGATAAGGATGTAGATGCACTGATTACAAAAGGTATCGCATTAAACAAAACAGGAAATCATGAAGATGCGTTAACACTGTATGATTTAGCATTGGAATTGGATAAAACAAACGTAGATGCACTAATGAACATGGCCGTAACTTTGAGTTATTTACACAGATATGAAGAATCTATTCCATATTATGATACAGTGCAACAGATTATGCCAGATTTTTCTAGAGCCGCAATTGAAAAATCAAATGCATTCAAAGAATTAGGTAGAGAAGATGATGCATTTTTAGCTGCACAAGGAGTGAGGTTAAAGGATGCAGAATTGCTGAAAAAAGATGCTAAAGAAAACAAGTATTCGGTGCAACATGCATTCTTGTTAAAAAGATACAAGAGTGGTGAGAAGAAAAACTAACTACATTCTTTCAGGTGCGTCAATACCAAGCAAACCTAAAGAAGATTTGAGAGTTTTTTGGAAGGAGACTACAAGGCATAATCTGGCATTTAGTAATTCAGGAGTTTCAGATTTCAATACTTTGACATGTTCATAAAACGAGGAAAAGGTAACTGCCAGTTCATAAGAATATTTTGCAATCACTTTAGGAGAAAAATTATTGACAGAGTCATTTACCTGTACATCAAACATTGCAATTTTTTTAATGAGATTTTTTTCATATTCAGAGGATAATAATTCAAATCCAGAATCAAAGTTTGGTTTTGTTTCTGTTTTTTCAAGAATTCTAGAAGCACGTGCATATGAATACTGAATGTAACTGCAGGTATCACCTTCCAGACGAAGTGAGTTTTTCAAATCAAATGTGATTATTTTATCTAAATCAGGTTTTATCATTTCATAACGAATTGTTCCAACTGCAACAATGTTTGCAATATTCTGAAGTTCAGATTCAGACAAATTTTCATTTCTGCTTTTTGATTCATCATAGACACGTTTTGTGAGAGTTTCAAGCACAGTATCGGCATTTACGTACAATCCTTTACGCCCAGACATTTGTGTAGATTCGCCATCAACAGACAATCCTAATGATTTTACAGTATCAGCGCTCAAAGTGACAGATTCATAGCCAAGATGAGTATAGGCACCTTCTTCTTTGAACTTTGCCATCAGGCCAGATACTATTTTTTGCAAACGAATTTGTCTATTATCAATTACAGTAATCACTTTGTTACCAGATAAATTTAGTTTATTGTCATCATGATCAGGAATTTGATCCAAAGTTGTTTCATAAAGTGTTTGATCATTTTTTTGTGTTGAGTGAATTTTATAAGAAAACGGATCTTCAACTAATCCCAATTTCCAAGCTGCATATGGAATATCTTTTGCAATGTATGTTGCAACTCCATTACTACGGACTAGAATTTTATCATCCTCTCCTTCTGCAGGAATAACCCAACATCCGGCATTATCGCCGGTTTCTTCATAGTTTATTTGGTTTTCAGATTTTAATTTCTCAAATATTTTTTCCCATAGTTTTGAATGTATAATTTGAGATTCAAAATTAAGACAATCATAAAAGACACCCAAATTCCATACAGTTTTTAGTTGTTCATTCAATACTTTTCGAGTAATCGTTTGTGCCATTTTTGAAATATTACTAGAACTATCTTCAATTTGTTTTAGAATTTCATGTCGTTTTTCTTCTAATTTTTTATCAGTTTCATATTTTTCAGTGGTTTTAACATAAACAGTATCACCACAGTAATGATCAAATTTTTCATTTCCAGGTGGTTCTTGTGAGAATTCAAGTTCTGTGAAACCAACTATAATGTCAGCGACTTGTAAGCCAGAATCGTCAACATAATTTAGTACCTTTACGTCAAAATTTCCTTTTCTAAGAATTTTAGAAACAATATCTCCCAAAATTACATTTCGTATATGTCCAACGTGCAAAGCTTTGTTTGGATTTACAGACGTGTGCTCTACAACAATTTTTTCATTATGTCCAATATCAAGTGAACCATAATTTTCTTGTAGAGAAGAATTGATTACCAAATTAGAAAATTGTGTGTAATCAATATTGAAATTCAGATATCCACTAGGATGTGATTCAACATTTTTGATTTGTGGGATATTATCAAATTTGTAAAGTTTTGATATCTCGTTAGATATCTCTTGAGGGCTTTTTTTGAGCTGTTTTGAGAGTAAAAATGAGACATTACATGTGATATCGCCAAATCCAGGTTTTGCAGATTCAACTGAAAATGAGACAGGTTCATAATTTTGAGAATCCAGAATTTTGGATGTTTCCTTTCGTATATTTTCAAGGAGTTCTAAAAATACCATTTACTATAGAAATTCATCAGATATCATTGATAAGCCTTCCAATAGACCTTCACCTGAATTTTTTGTAGTGACAATTTTAGCTATTTCTTTCAGTTCAGGAATAGAATTGTTTACAGCAATATTGTTTTTGACAGTTTTGAACATAGGTACATCAGTTTCGCTGTCACCTAATGCAATAGTATCTTCCAAATCTGCATTTAGCATTTCAAGTGCTTTTATCAAACCAGATCCTTTGTCGACACCTCTAGAATTGATATGATAAGCAAAACCACTATCGAATAGACCTACATTGAATCCTTCTTCATCTAGAATAGTTTGTGCATTTTTTATATCAAAAGTTCTGTCTAACACAACTTCAGTGAGTCTAGGGAATACAGGTTTTTCTTCGACTGTTTCATCTAATGTTTTTTTTAGGTAAGAAAAAGCATTTTTACATTCATTCTTATCACCAATCATTTCATGAGTCATAATTTCACCATGAGTTATGCAGCCACCATTTTCACCTACTCCGAGTAATGTTAATCCTCCAAATATTGATAGAAGGTATGCTTCAACAGAGGAACGTCCTGTAACAAAAATTACATGATGTCCATCATTTTTTAGATTTCTCAATTTTTCTAGTGCTTGTAGATGTATCTTTCCAAATCCGTTTAACGTAATAGTTCCATCAATATCTACTGCGAGAACTTTTTTTGACAATGTTTTTCCATTTCAGATACCATTAATGAGTAAAGCGTTAGAAACCTTTGATATTGAGTTAATTTTTTAATAAATTGAACGCCAATGGGAATTCCAGAGAAGATTAAAGCAATTCAAGATGAGATACATAGAACACAGCTAAACAAAGCAACAGAACATCATATCGGATTATTAAAAGCAAAAATTGCGAAATTAAAAAGAGAACAAGAAGCAGAGCAGGTCAAAAAAAGTGCAAAAAAGCAAGACGGGTTTGATGTAAAAAGGACAGGAGACGCGACGGTTGTTTTTATTGGATTGCCAAGTGTAGGTAAATCCACATTACTGAATAGATTAACAGGTTCAAAATCAGCAGTAGGTGCATTTCAGTTTACTACATTAACAGTTGTGCCAGGAGTAATGAATTACAGAGGCGCAAGAATTCAGGTTCTAGATTTACCTGGAATTATTAAAGGAGCATCAACTGGAAAAGGGTTAGGAAAAAGAATTCTTTCTGTTGCAAGAAGTGCAGATATTGTGTTACTAGTTTTAGATGTCTTTCAGCCATATCATGAAGATGTTCTGATAACTGAATTAGGAAATATAGGAATCAGACTAAATCAATCACCTCCAAATATTGTTATTGAAAAATCAACTACAGGAGGAATTGCAGTAGCACAACAAGTAAAATTAAAAAAAATGTCTGAGAAATTACTAAAAGAGATTCTTAACGTGTACGGATATACAAGTGCACGAGTTGTTATCAGAGAAGATATAGAATCAGAGCAACTAGTAGATTTCATTAATGGGAATAAGACCTATGCAAAAGCAATTACGATTTTAAATAAAATTGATCTAGTAGATGAAAAATTCGTCGAAGATGTATCTAAGAAGCTAAAAACTGACTTTATACCTACATCTGCAGATTCAAATAAAAACATCAATGAGTTAAAAGAAAGAATTTACAACGAGTTAGAATTCATTAGAATTTATCTTAGGCCAAAGGGTGGTGAAACTGATTTTAAAGAACCACTTATTGTAAGAAAAGGAAATACCGTAACAGATGTTTGTAATAAACTTCATAGAAATTTGAAAAAAGATTTTAGATTTGGTTTGGTTTGGGGCAAAAGTGTAAAATTTGGAGGTCAAAGAGTAGGACTGAACCATGTTTTAATTGATGAAGATGTTCTTACTATAATTAAAAGAAAATGATTTTAGATAAAGAATTTTATGAACGAGAAACTGTAACGGTAGCAAAACAACTCATTGGAAAAACACTAACTAGAAAAATCAAAGGTAAAAAATTATCAGGAATTATTACAGAAACAGAGGCATACAGAGGAAAAGATGATCTTGCAAGTCATGCATCAACAAAAATGACAGAGAGAAATAGAGTGATGTTCGGACCAGTTGGCAGAACTTATGTTTATTTTACATATGGCATGTACTTTATGCTAAATGTGGTAGCAAAGAGCAAAAAACAAAATGCAGGGGCAGTGTTAATTCGAGGTATTTTCCCACAAGATGGTATCAAAATAATGATCAAAAATAGAGGAATTAATGATTTGAATAAAATTAGTAACGGTCCAGCAAAAATTACAATGGCCATGAACATTTCAATGAAAGAAAATGATATGAATATGACAAAAAACTCATCAATTTACATTAGTGAGGGAATATCTGTAAAAGGAATTAGAAAATTACCACGAGTTGGAATTTCAAAAGCAAAAGAAAAAGAGTGGAATTTCAGTATCGACCCAAAAGATTACTTTTGATCTTCATCATCATCTTCTACAGTCCAAGGTAAGATACTTCCCAGAATACGATTCCAATCCATTCGCAATAATAATACTACAACACTGGTCATAGCAACACCAAAGATAACAATTCCTAGAATTATTGGAGTAGGATCTTCCAAATCTTCAGGATCTGAAATTCCAAACATTTCAAAGATAGGATCAACTACAGGACCACTAAGATAATGAGACAGTATTACAATTACATAACATAAAACAATTTTTCCAGTTAACGTAGCAATGAAAAATCTTAGAGGATTGTATTTTGCTAAACCAAGTGGCACATATACCAAATCATCAGGAATTGGTGTTGCAGCGGCAAAAAATGCTGCACCTGCACCATATTTTTTTACTAATTTTTGAAAAGGTTTCATTCTTTGTTTTGTTTTTTCTGAGATGATTCTTCGCCCTCCATAACTAATAGCGAAAATAATTTGTTTTGCAACAGTAGCAGTGATGGCAGCAATTAATGCAAGTAAGTGGAGATTGAATTGATCACCAACAGACATTGTGATTAGTAAGATGAATGACGGGATTGGTACAAAAGGAATTAACGATCCGAAAAAACTAACCAAGGCCAGACCAAGATAACCAACCTCAGACGAAAAGAATGGAATAAAATCCCAGAGATCCAATAGATAACAAGATCCTCAACTGTATATAAAAAAATTGAATTAGAAATCACTAAAATATTCGAAAATGTTCAATTACATAAATGACTGAAAATGAAGATTATGAAATTGCAGATTTAATATCAAAAATCAGCCCATACATTAGATTTATCGGAGTAGTTAGTAAAACTGGAGAACTTCTTTCATATTATAGAAGAGAGGATTTAGCACCATTATTAGACCAAAAAAGAACACAGTATCAATTTGCACAAATTGCCATAAAAACAGAACTTGAAGAACAGTTTGATGAACAGTTAGGAGATACAGAATTTGTATGGGAAGAAAGAACAAAAGTGCAAACAATTGCATTTGCAATATCATCAAAAAGAATTTGGATAACAATTGACAAGAAGGTTATTCGTTCAGAAATGCTTAGAATTATCGATTCATGCCTTCCAATTGTGAAACGTTATTCTTAATCAACAAGGATTAGAAAATCCATGATATTTTTTATACACAAAGTAGAACATTAAGAATAGATCAGTATCTATACTGCCAAAAATCAATAATAATATGGTCAAGTATATGTGTAAAAGTTGTAAAACAGACTGTGATGATATTACAGATCACATGTTAACGGTTCATAAATTCTCAAAATGGATTATGGAATTACAACTAAAAACAAATCCAAATACGTACAAAAATTGTTTTGAAAAGAAAGCTTAACTCATGGAACAAGAGTTTGTAATTAATTGTCAGTGTTAGGTTTTAATTTATTATAAAAAAAATACACCCATGGACCATAAAATTTGGGATGGAATGGCTATTGATTACGATAATAGTGTAGAAAATAATCAAGACCCAATTATTGTCAATTATCTAAAGAAGGAAATTGATATTCTAACAAATCTCTGTAAGAAAGTGTGTGATTCTAACAAAAATTCTTCAATTATTGATATGGGGGCAGGTACAGGACGAGTGGTATTTGCACTAGATAAAAGACTACAAGAAAGTGCCACAAAATTTTATGGCGTAGAAGTATCAGAACCAATGCTAAATTATGCAAAACAAAAAAACAATAATCATGAAGGGATTTCAAAAATTGAATTTCTTAAATATGATTTAACAGATCCAAACTTGTCGAATTATTTCAATAAAAATGAGACAAACATTGTAATGTGTTTATACAACACATTAGGGGTAATTCCATCAGAAAAACGACAGCAGTTTATAGACAATATGAGAAACATTGCAGGTGAAAAGGGACTAACCATACTTACAGCGTTTAATGGAGATGAATTTGATTTCATAGCACCAAAATTGTATAACCCCATGATGCCCATGATTAAACAGATAGATGAAAATTCTTTTGATGTAAAGAATAGAGTTTTTCAGAATGGACTTGGTTTCCGTAGTCAATGGTTTACCAAAGATGAATTAAAATCAATGTTGCAGTCGAATGTAGAACCAATTCCAATTGAGGTAACCATTAATGATACATCACATACATTTGGAAATGTATTTGTAGATAGATACATTGTCTAACAATATGGCCAATACAGATGAAGATCGTTATGAAACAATATCTATTGAATCAAAAGTTAGAGAAGGAGTGTTTCACAAGGTCGTTAAAGATTTAGAAACTGGAAAAGCAGTTTCATGTTCTTGTAAATGTTGGACTAAAGGTAACAAACCTTGTTTCGGCATGAAAACAGTTGGTTACGAATAACAAACACCAACACCGATTATCCTATTCATAAAGCCAGCATAAGACATAACCAGTTTTTGTTTTAATTTTTGGAGGATCTTTTTTACATTTTTCGATTGCCTCAGGACATCTATCATAGAATTTACAACCTTCAGAAGGATTTACTAGATTTGGAGGTATGCCTGGAATGTATTTTGGTTTTGTATCTTTAGATAATACAGGAATTGATTCTAGTAATCCCTTTGTGTACGGATGTTTAGGTTCAAGAAAAATTTCTTCAGAGTCACCAAATTCAACCATTTTTCCTCCATACATAATTCCAATTTTTTCGGCAACCTCGGATAGTACAGCTAGATCATGAGAGATGATCATAAAGGATTGACCTTCTTTTTTCAATTTTTTAAAAAGATTAACAATTTGGGCTTGAATCAACACATCAAGTGCAGTTGTAGGCTCGTCAGCAATTACAAATTTAGGTTTTAGAATCAAAGCCATTGCAATAATTACCCGCTGTTTCATGCCACCGCTTAGTTCATGTGGAAATTTTTTTAGAACAGATTCATCAAGATTTACAGAGGTTAATGATTGTATGATAGACTGTTTTGAATCACCTTCAAAATTATGTTGTTTTAAAACTTCATTGAACTGTTCTTGTATAGAAAATACCGGATCAAGAGAGTTCATCGCACCCTGAAAAACCATAGAGATTTGTTTCCATCGGATGTTTTTATCAAAATCATCATCAGATACATCTAACAATGATTTTCCATCAAATGTAATTTTTCCAGAATAAATTTTTCCGTTTGAAATCATTCGAATGATAGATAACCCTAGAGTACTTTTTCCACATGCACTTTCACCTGCAATTCCAATTGATTCACCTGCTCCAATTGCAAAAGAGACATCTTCTAATGCATGAACTAATCCCTTTGAGGTATTATAACGAGTGGTAAGATTTTCAATTGAAATAAAACTCATAATTTTAGTTGTGAGAGGTTAGATTAGAAAGTTTTTACTTGGCATATATTTTCAACATTGCATGGATATTTCAAGAACACATCTAATCGAAGACATAAATTCATCAATGGAAGGTCAAGATGTTCTTTTTGGTGGATGGGTAGTTGATCTTCGAAAGCTTGGAAAGATGGCATTTTTGACAGTTAGAGATGTTACAGGAATGTGTCAGATAATAGTAAAAGGCGATGCAATGAGTTTGCTTGAAGGGTTAAACAGACAAAGCGTTGTTCGAATTTTAGGCAAAGTACAAGCAAGTAAAGCGAAAGATTTTGATTTTGAGGTTTCTGCCACAGAACTCCAAGTTCTTGCAAAAGCAGAATATCCTTTACCTATCGATCCTATTGGAGGTTAGAAAGTGATATCGATAATAGATTAAATTCAAGAGCTCTAGATATGAGAAATCAAAAAACAGCATCAATTTTCAAATTAAGAAGTCAAGTTTTGGCATCAATTAGAGAGACGCTAATTAAAAGAAAATTCATCGAGATTAACACTCCGAAGATTATTGGAAGTGCAAGTGAAGGAGGAGCCGATTTATTCAGTCTCGATTATTTTGGAAAACAGGGATACTTGGCTCAAAGCCCACAATTATACAAAGAACAGATGACCATAGGACTAGAAAGAGTATTTGAGATATCATCATTTTACAGAGCAGAAAAATCACATACAGGAAGACACCTAAGCGAATTCACAAGCGTGGATATCGAGGCTGCAATGATGGACTATACAGATGTCATGGATGTTTTAGAATCAATTGTGGTAGATGTTTTCAAAAATACTGCTGAAAATTCAAAAATAGAACAAAAAGAAATTGGACATGAAATTAAGATTCCAGATTCGCCATTTGAAAGAGTATCATATACACAAGCATTAGAAGAATTAGGAGGCATGGACATCAAATTAGAGTTTGGTGAAGATTTACAAGATTCACACCTTCGTAGTTTAGGGGAGAAACATCCAGGATTTTTCTTTTTGACAGATTGGCCAATGAAACTAAAACCATTCTACATTCATGAAAAAGATGACGACCCTACACTTTCACGTTCTTTTGATTTGCAGTATGGATATCTTGAACTATCCTCAGGAGGAAGAAGATTGCATGATCCAGAGCAGCTAAAAACCAGATTAAAAGAACAGAATTTAGATCCAACAAGCTTTGAAGAACATTTGAAAACATTTGGATGGGGAATGCCGCCACATTCAGGTTGGGGTATGGGATTAGATAGATTGATGACAGTTTTGATTGGAATTGACAATGTAAGAGAGGTAGTTTTGTATCCAAGGGATCCAGATAGGCTCAAACCTTAGATTTTGTAGAAAAAAATTAGATTAAAAAAACAAACAATGGTGACAGAGTGAAATATTTCATTAAATCAATTTTTGAACAAATAGAATGACAACTGAAGAACGTAGCAGAGCAGCTAAATTAGGATGGATTGGTCATGATTTAGCAGCACTGAAACGAAGTTATGCATCAGTAAAAGGCTGGGAAACTAGAAGAAGGAATTAGTAGACAATTATAGTCGACTAGTAATTTCTTTTGTAAATTCCTGTGTGGATTTTTCTCCACCAATATCTTTAGTCGTAATGCCAGATTTTATCAAATCCAATACAACAGTTTCAAGTTTTTTTCCAGCAGAAATGCATTCAGAATCATTATGTTTTGAGCCTAACCAATCAAGCATCATTTTTGTAGATAAAATGAAGGAAGAAGGATTTGCAATCTGTTTTCCAGCAATATCAAATGCAGCACCATGAACCGGTTCAAATAGACCAAAATTATCTCCCAAATTTGCTGCAGGAGCCATGCCTAATCCACCTACAACTTGAGAGGATTCATCAGATAATATATCACCAAACAAATTCGTAGTCACAATTACGTCAAATTCGTGAGGAGCCCGAATCAAGTTCATAGAACAGGCATCAACATACATCTGGTCAAAAGTAACGTCAGGATAGTCTTTTGACACATCTTCACATGCACGAGCAAAAAGACCATCAGTCATCTTCATGACGTTGGATTTATGTACACAAGTAACTCGTTTCTGTTGATTTCTATCCATTGCAGTTTCAAATGCATGTTTAGCAATTCGCTTAGAAGCTTTTTCACTAATTATTCTTAATGCAACAGCAGTATCATCCACTTGAAATTCTTGACCGGTGTATAGATCCTCAGTATTTTCTCTAACAATCACTAAATCAATATCATCTCTAAGTGCAGGTGTATTTGGATATGATTTTGCAGGACGAATATTGGCATACAAATCTAATTTTTGTCTTAATGCAACAATAACATCTTTAGCGCTTTCTCCAACAGGTGCCTTCAAACATGCATCAGAGGATTTTATTGATTCAAAAACATCATCAGGTAAGGCTTTTCCAGTTTTTTCAAGTGCAGCATCACCAGCTACAAGCGATTTAATGTTAAATTCTAGATTAAATTTATCATGGATTGCATCCAAAATTGTATTAACAGATTCTGATAATTCAGGACCAATTCCATCACCAGTAATTAACGAAATATTATACATACATAATCACCAAAAATTTTGTAATGATTAAATCTTCTTTTCCTTTAGAAGATTTTTCAACATGATACGATTAATTCCATCAACCATTGCTTGAACACTTGTTGTAACAATATCTTCTCCGACAGATTTGGATGAAATGATATTACCACGTGCATCTTCAACTTTTACGGTTACTTCACATAATGCATTAGCACCACCAGAGATAGAATCCAATTTGTATTCTTTTAATCGAACTTCATCAGTAACTTGGCTTGTAATTTTTTGAATTGCATTTAATGCTGCATCTACAGGACCTACACCATAATCAGTTGCAGAAAATTCCTGACCATCAACATTCAATTTTACAAATGCATATGGCATTGTTCCAACACCAGTAGATACAGAGAATCCTGCTAACTGGACAATTCGTTTTAATTTATTTTCGCCAATTACTTCATTAGCCATAGATAGTAATTCAACTTCGGTTACCTGCTTTCCTTGATCACCTAATGCCTTGACTTTATCCAAAATTTGTTTTGTTTGGTCATCATTTGGCTCAATACCATACTCTTTGAGCATTGCATTCATGCCATGAATTCCTGCATGTTTTCCTACCTGTAACCAACGAGTTCTACCTACAATTTCAGGGCTAATAGGCTCGTATGTTAAAGGATTATTCAATACACCATGAGTGTGTATTCCGGATTCATGACCAAATGCATTTTCACCAACAATTGCTTTGTTTGGTTGTACAGACATTCCTGCTAATTTAGAGATGTATCGGGAAGTTTCATAAATTAATTTTGTATTGATGTTTGTTTCCCATTTGTTTTCAAATTCTAAACTATGTAATGCCATAACAAAT
>PVBE011819363.1_pt1 | contig 22270 bp, 21 predicted proteins | sample 1631181 | NCBI WGS metagenome assembly PVBE01 (sample SAMN08397723, study PRJNA350692) | Marine metagenome, whole genome shotgun sequencing project. | isolation source: water | place: Pacific Ocean | collected 2012-04 | reverse complement strand
GGAAGCGAGTCCCTTCGCAGTCTCGATCATCTCAAGAGTCAGAGCCTTTGTTATCCCACCCTGCTGGCTCGCGACGAGTGTGAGATTGGCGCCCAACGCTTTCATGTGGGCCCGCTTTTCCTTGCTGAAGGCATCCGACGTCACGATCTGCAAAGCGATGCCCTTCGCCGCACAGACGAAGGCTAGAGACACGCCCGTGCTCCCGCCCGTGTACTCGACTACCGAACCACCCGACCGCAGGCGTCCATCCGCCTCGGCCGCCCCAACCATCGCGAGCGCCATCCGGTCCTTCATGCTCCCGGTCGGGTTTTCGTATTCCAGCTTGATCAAGACCCGGGCGCTCGTCTCCGGGACCGTCCGTCGAAGTGGAATCAGCCTCGTCTTTCCGATGGTGTCGAGTATTGTCATGCCCTATTGGCCCTTATGCGATGGATGCCTGGCTCTGTGTTAGACAGCTATTTCCAGTAGAGCTTTCTGGTTCCGGGGAGAAGAAGCCGACGTGGCGAATGTCTGTAATTTCAACGGATTGGTTCGAGGCTCGCTGTTATTGTCCCGGATTTCGAAGGCTCGGCGAGTTCAGGTCGAGCATCTGGAGCGGGATGACTTCCACCGAACCGATTGAGCTGAGATCTTCGACGAACTCTTCCGCCCGGCCAACAAGGACAATGACGATGTCATTCGTGCGGATGTTCTCGGCGACCCGGGCCACGTCTTCGGCCGAAACCGATGCCAGCTTGTTCCGGTAAGTCGCAAGGTATTCGGCGCCCAGGTCGTATACGGCCAGGTTCGCCAGGCGAGCTCCCAGGTCCCCGGGTGTTTCGATCGTGAGGGGAAAGCTGCCGACCAGGAACGCCTTCACCCGCTCCAGCTCATCCTCAGGGACTTGAACGGATTGAAGCAGGTCGATCTCGTCGAGAATCAGTTGAACTGCTTCGACGGTCTTTTCGGTGCGCGTCTCGGTTACGGCATACAGCGCCCCAGGCCCCTTCCTGGGAATGATCGTTTCATAGGCGCCATAGGTCAGCCCCCTCTCCACGCGCAGGCTGTCCATGAGACGGCCCGACTGGCCACCCAGGATGTAGCTTGCAACCAGTATCGGGAAATAGTCCGCGTCCTTCCGTGCGACCGTTGTCTGTCCGATTCGTATCTCTGTCTGAACGCTGTCTGGGTTGTCGATCACGACGATGCGTCGTCCTTCCACAGCCGGGGGATTTCTGAGGTCTACGCCGGGCACGTCCCTTTTCTCCCACTCACCGAACCACCGGGTTGCCAGATCGAAAGCCTCTTCGTGCGTGACGTCCCCGGCGATTGCCAGTGCCGAGGTGTTCGGGGCGAAATACGTCTGATGGTATCGGACGATGTCTTCGCGGCTGATCTCTCCGATCGACTCCATCGTGCCGTCCGCCGGATGGGCGTAGGGGTGAGCGCCGTAGAGTGCTCGAATAAAGGTTGAATCCGCCAGGAAATCAGGGTCTTGAAGGTTGGCCATCATGCCGGATCCGGCCTGTTGTCGCATGCGTTCGATCTCGTCGGGCGCAAACGCGGGGTTCATGACGATGTCGGTCATGAGCCGGAAGGCCAGGTCCGTGCTGTCCTTGAGTACCGATGCCGTAACGATGATTCCCTCGCGTGCGGCGCCGGTTGAAATCGAACCGCCCGCCGCGTCGATGGCTTCGGCGATTTCCTGAGCGGAACGTGTCGTGGTTCCTGTGTCGAGCAAATCGGTCGTGAAAGTTGCCAGGCCTGGCATATCCGCCGGGTCGTTGACCCCGCCCGCTCCGATGATGAGTTGGATAGACAGAACGGGCTGTTCGGGATGTTCGAGCGCAAAGATGCGGAGGCCGTTATCCAGAGTGCGTGACTCATACGGGGGGAAGTCGACCTTGTCGAGTAGCTGAGGGCTTGGCGGGTTCTGATTCTGTGCCACCACCGGCCCGGCAGCCAACGTGATTACCAGGAGCGCCGTTAGAGCCATTTGAGTTCGCATAATGTTTGTTTAACCCTCAGTTCCCAGGTGCACCCGGCGTCACCGTAACGACAGTTCGGTTCTGGGGATCCAGATACTTCTTCACGACCCGCATGATGTCCTCTTTCGTCACGTCCATGAAGAGATCCAGTTCATCGTTTGCCGACGCAGTGTCCAGGTGGATCACGGCTGCGTGGCCGAGCGCATCGGCCTTCTCCTGGACAGACTGGCGCCTGAGGATGTAGTCGGCCCGGATCTGCGTCTTTGCCTTTTCCAGTTCCGAATCCGTGACCGGCTCGTCCATCATTCGCTTGAATTCAGCATTCAGGACTCGCTCGCCTTCATCCAGGGGTGCACCCCGGTTCATTATGAGGATGGCAAAGAACAGGTTCGGATCCTGCCGGAAGCCGCTGCTGGCATCGACCTGGATGGCCAATTGCGTCTCGTACACCAGAGATTGATAGACACGAGAGCTACGGCCGCCCGAGAGAATGGACGACGCGATCACGAGCGGATACGAATCGGGATGGCCGTCCTCGGGAATGTAATAGCCGGCCACGTACGCGGGGAGAGGAACGGCCTTGGTTCGCGGAATCCGCCGCTCCTCGGTGTGGGCCGGTTCCCGGACCACGACGCGTTCGATCGTTTCTTCGCCTTCCGGAATATTGCCGAAATACTCCCTCGTCCAGTCCAGTGCCTGCTCGGTATCGAAGTCGCCGGCGATGACCAGGTATGCGTTTTCGGGAACGTAATACTTCTGGTAGAACTCCACCACATCTTCGATCGTTGCGTTGTCCAGGTCTTCCATGCTCCCGATCGGTATGTGTTTGTATGGGTGGACATCGAAGGCGTTGCTGTATAGCGTCTCAAACAGGTCTCCGTAGGGCGGGCTTTCGACACGGACGCGCCGCTCCTCCTTGACGACTTCTCTCTCAGCCTGGAAATTCTCTTCCGACACGTCGAGTGATTTCAGCCGGTCTGCTTCCATCCACAGAATCATTTCCAGGTAGTTCGACGGAAAAGTTTCCCAGTAGACCGTAACGTCGTCGGTCGTGTAGGCGTTGATGACTCCGCCTACACCCGTGATCCGACTGTCGAATTCCTCCGGCTCGATGTTGGCCGAACCTTTGAACATGAGGTGCTCGAACAGGTGGGCGAATCCCGTGCGGCCCACTTTCTCGTTCTTGGATCCGACGTGGTACCAGAGCTGGAGGTTGATCACCGGGGTGGAGTGATCTTCGTGTGTGATGACAGTCAGGCCGTTTTCCAGCTTGTCCTCTCCGTAAGCCAGAGGCGTGGGCATCGAAAGACCCTCGGAGGACTGGGCGTAGCTCGGTGCCGCCAAGGGCAGAGCGATCAGAGCGAGCAGGATCGAGCCGGCAACAAACCGCATAATCTTATCTCCGTTTTTCCTGGCGTCGGGTTACTTGAAAAGTCTTCAGTGCCCGGTCGCCAGTACTCCGTCGTCCCACCGGGTCCCTGTTCATCTCCGACAACTGACCACTGGCCACTGCCTTCATCAAATCCTAACAAACACGGAGGCGAAGGCCCAACCTTGTACCAGTGCTGCGAACAATGCGGTCGCTACGGGATCGGCCGTTGCCCTTCGGACGAAACCGGCCATCCACCAGAGCACAAGCCAGAACAATACCACCAGATGTGTGATCAAGACGAGGAAGGAACTTTCCGAATTGAGCAGCAATATACCGGTGATGACTGCCGCCCACAAGATGATCCGTGTCGTGACGAAAGTGAGGGCTCGCATCCAGCCGGACCGAATCGATCGCACCTCGAGCTCGTCGAACATGAAAAGCGGAAAGCTTACCGCTACAAGAATAGGGAAAAGCAGCCATTGTCCGCCCGACGGTATCAGATGAACAAGGTGGGACCCGACACCCACGGCGAACACGCCGACGACATAGGCCGCGGAGACCAGGCCGATCACAAGACGGTGACGGCTCGTTCGAAGCCAGTTTCCACGCCAGAGCAGGAGTCCGGTCAGGAGCACGAAGCTCATCAGGTAGTCGGTTGCGAACAGATGGATCCACCCGAGCGGTACGACAAAGCGCAGAACGAGGAGTGACGCCCCGGATGCCGCGACGACCGAAACGAGAGTGTGGGGCACATCCGGGCTGTCGAGAGCCCGTAGTTCCGACCTGTCCGCAGCTGCCGGAAGCAGTGCCAAAGCTGCCACGATGCCGGCCAGAGCCATCAACGTGAGCCACCCAAATCGCTCGAGTGTCCTGTCCGAGTCCGGCCTGCCGCCCATCCAGCCGGAGATCAAACGAAGTGTAGCGGGATTGAAGAGCGCGCTCGAATGTGCCGCATACTCGAACCGCCACCATTCGCCCGCAGGTCCGGCTGCACCGATCAGTCTCGGAACGAAATCGTTGATTCGCGGAGCGTCCAGGTCTCCGGTAACGATCAGGACGTGGTCGGCACCGAGGTCTTCGAGAGGGACCGGCGCGGGAGACAGGAGAACGATTTTTCGAAACGATCGAATCGGAGCAAGGTCGACAAGAAGGCCCCCTCCCAGGGAGTGACCCACGACGATGGGGGCCGACCCGAGGTGATCCAGAACCGCTTCGATCGTCCGGCTGCTGCCGATTGCGCTGAACGGGGCGTCCGAATCCCCGTGTCCGGGAAAGTCGATCGCATAGGTATCAAAGCCTCCGTCGGCAAGCGCCATTCCGAGCGTTCGCATGAGCTCTTTGTTGCTGTTGAGTCCATGCACCAGAACGACCTCTGCCACAGGTTCGGACGCAGGCTGAAAGCGAATATAGGGTGTCGGCGGTTCGATCGGCAGGACGCCGGTGCTGGCGGTCGGGCTTGCCCGATCAAGTTGCCACAATCCGATCAGGAACGTACCGAGACACAACAAGCTGACCCAAAGCCGCACAACCGGCGATGCTATACTATTTTGATGCCGGGAGTGCAAAGAGTCCCGTTCGCATCCCATCTAACGTTATGTCCACCAGCAAGATAACCTCGATCGAAGCTCTCTCTTCGAACGTTCGTCGGCTGAGGTCCGAAGGCAAACGGATTGTCTTCACCAACGGTTGTTTCGATATCCTTCATTCGGGTCACATCGAACTGTTTCGGAGCGCGAGACGACTCGGAGATGCGCTGGTCGTCGCAATCAACAGCGATCGATCCGTTCATCGGATCAAGGGCGAAAAGCGTCCGATCTTCAATGAAGACGAACGGTCTGAGATACTGTCGGCTCTGGAGATGGTCGATTTCGTTACCATCTTTGGCGAAGACACACCTCTCCGGACGATCCTCGAGATTCGTCCGGATGTTCTGGTGAAGGGCGCCGACTGGGAAGAGAAGGGTATTGTGGGCCAGGAAGAGGTTGAAGCCTGGGGAGGCCAGGTCGTTCCCATCCGTCTGGTAGAAGGCCGATCGACGTCGGGTATCATCGACCGCATCGTTTCCCTGGCGCGTCCAGACGACTAATGGAACTCACAGAAAGCCGTATTCAAGAACTTTTCTCCCGGATACTGGACCTGGCTGATGTCTCCCGGATTGCGGCCGAAACGCTGAAAGGGGATGCGCGGGTTGTTGTGTCCGGTCTCGGCGGTTCGGCCCGCGGGTTGCTGACGGCCGCGTTGTGGAAAAGCCTCAAACGCCCGATTTTTCTTGTGACCGCGGTCGACGCGGCGGCCGAGAACCTCGCTGTCGACATCGGTTATTTCCATTCAGAACTGAATGAAAAAGCGTCTGGCCGGGTATGTCACTTTCCGGCGTGGGAAACGGATCCGTATTCGGGGCTGTCCCCGCATGCCGACGTTCTTCAGGCCAGGGCGACAACGTTGTGGCAATTGCGCTCCGGCGAGGCGGACATCGTTGTGATGTCCGCAAGGGCTCTGGGCGGGCGTTTGCGAAGTCCGGGCGGCTTCGACGCCTACGGCCTCCACATCAAGCTCGGCGACGAAGTCTCGCAGGAGCTGATGCTCGAACACCTGTCGATGGCTGGCTACCTTCGGCAGGAACCGGTCGGATCGGTCGGCGAGTTTTCCGTGCGGGGCGGGATCGTCGACGTCTTCTCGCCGTTGATGCCCAACCCCGCGCGAATCGAGTTCTTCGGCGACACGGTGGACTCCATCCGGGAGTTCGATCTGGACGATCAGAGATCACGGAATCCGGTCGGACGCATAACGATCCTGCCGATGCAGGAAAACGTCGTCACCCGTGAGATGTTCAGGAAATGGGCGGGAGCCGCCAGAGAGCGCTGGAGGGACGAAAGACACGAAGGTGACTTGAATGAAAAGCTGGTTTTTGCCGACGACGGTGAGCCCTTTCCCGGGTCTGTGTTCCTTTTGCCGGGACTCTATCCGCTGGAGTCCACTTTACTGGATTACGTTGACGATGCTGTCCTCGTGTTTGATGAACCCGAACTGATATTGAAGCACTACGACGAGTATTTCGGTGTTCTGAAGCTCCGCCATGACCAAGCCGTCGATGCGGGCGCCGTTGCCCTTGTGCCCGAGAGTCTCTTTCTCTCCCTCGACGATTTCGGAACATCGATGGCACGTTACCCGACCCTGAACCTGGAGGAACTCGGTTCGGACGGATCGGAGTTTCTTGTCGTTGGACAGCCGGCCCGCCGTTTTCATGGCCGTATTCGGGAAATGGCCGAGACCATCCGTCAGACCTACGACGAAGGGCGTCAGGTTGTCCTTCTGGGGAGTACCCTCGGCATGGCCGAGCGGCTTCGCGACATTCTTCACGAGTACGAACTGCCGTTCAGGGCCGGTTTTGGCGAGCAACCGGTCAAGTCGCCACCCGAAGGCAACGCTCCGGTCGTTGGAATCGGGCGCATTTCAGCAGGGTTTCGATTACCGGATGTCGGACTTGAGGTTTATGCCGCAACAGACATCCTCGATGAAACCGCACACTTTGCCCCGCCTCGTCGCCGTCGGAAGGCTTCGACATTTCTTTCCGACCTTCAGGATCTGAAGCCCGGCAATTATGTTGTTCACGTGGATCATGGCATCGGTCTTTACGGTGGGCTGACTACGATCCACGGCCGGGAATGCATGATTCTCTCCTACCACGCCGGTGATCGTCTCTACGTCCCTCTCGAACGACTCGATCTGATTCAGAGATACTCTGCAACGGAAGGTTCCGCCCCCAACCTCGACAAGCTGGGAGGGACTACCTGGGTTGCGCGAAAAGCCCGCGTCAAGAGAGCTATCCGGGACATGGCAGCGGAGTTACTGGGGTTGTATGCCGAGCGCAAGGTAGCTCTGGGCCATTCTTTTTCGCCGGATACCGAATGGCAGAAGGAATTCGAAGAAGCGTTCCAGTTTGAAGAGACACCCGACCAGATCACGGCGATCAAGGATATCAAGCGCGACATGGAAGCCCAGGTTCCGATGGATCGGCTCGTTTGTGGGGACGTGGGCTACGGAAAGACCGAGGTAGGCATGCGGGCGGTCTTCAAGGCCGTCAACGACGGGAAGCAGGTGGCGATGCTTGCCCCGACGACCATCCTGTGTTTTCAGCATTACGAGACGTTGAAGGAGCGATTCGCCGCTTTCCCCGTGACGATCGCAATGCTGAGCCGCTTCGTCCCGCCCAAAGAGATCAAACAGGTCGTTCGGGATCTCGATTCCGGAAAGGTAGACATCGTGGTCGGGACCCACCGGTTGTTGTCGAAAGACGTTCAATTTTTTGATCTTGGACTGTTGATCGTCGATGAAGAGCAGCGTTTCGGTGTGGCGCACAAAGAACGCCTCAAGCAGCTCAAGAAGCAGGTTGATGTCGTGACGATGACGGCGACGCCGATCCCTCGAACGTTGCACATGGCACTGACCGGACTGCGAGACATGTCCGTGATCGAGACGGCGCCCCGTGATCGCCTGGCGATCAACACCGCCGTCGTCAAGTTCAACCAGAACGTCATTCAGAACGCCATTGATTTCGAGCTGGACCGGGGCGGCCAGGTCTATTTTGTCCACAATCGGGTCCAGTCGATCTATTCCCTGGCCAGCTTCGTCGGGCGCATCTGTCCCCGGGCCCGGGTGGGTGTCGGGCATGGCCAGATGAGCGAAAAGGAACTGGAACGGATCATGCTTCGATTCATGCACCATGAGTTCGATGTCCTGGTCAGTACCACCATCATCGAAAACGGCCTGGACATAGCGGCCGCCAACACGATCGTCATCAACCGGGCCGACAAGTTCGGTTTGTCTCAGCTTTATCAACTCCGGGGTCGTGTGGGCCGGTCCAACCGCCGTGCCTACGCCTACCTGCTGATCCCATCCGACGAGAGCTTGACATCCATCGCACGTCGCAGGCTCGCTGCTATCCGAGAGTTCAGCGAGTTGGGCGCCGGTTTTCGCATTGCCGCGCTGGATCTTGAATTGCGAGGGGCGGGGAACCTGCTCGGAGGCCAGCAGCATGGCCACATCGAAGCGATCGGGTTCGACCTGTACTGCCAGATGTTGGAACGAACCATGGAGGAATTGCGTACAGGTGAGGCGCCGCCGGACGTCGAAACAGCAATTAACCTCAAGGCCGACCTGAGGGTGCCCACGAGCTTCGTATCCGATGAGGCGTTGCGACTGCGCATGTACAAGAGCATCGCTTCGGCGAGGACAGAGGATGAGATCGAGCATCAGTATCGGGATCTGGAGGATCGGTTTGGAGATTTGCCGCTACCCGTCCAGAACCTGCTCGAGTACGCACGGCTCAGGTTGTTGGGCAGGGCGATCGGGGTTCACTCCATCGATCGGAAAAGAGATTTCATTGACGTTATTTTTGACGAAAAAGCTCGCGTTGACCCCACTCGCATCGTCCAACTGGTGGAGGCGGGATGGGAGGTGACTTTCGCCCCACCGGCCACGCTGCGGATCAAGACGGCAGGCGGCAGGCGAGAGCTTTTTGAAAGCATTCAAAACGTGCTGCGAGAACTATCTTGATATATGCTTTTAGGTACGGGCCGTCGAAATCGATGAGACAGGCTCGAACGAAATCTACGTGAAGAGGTTGTTTATGTTTCGAAGGTTGGTATTCCCCGTTCTCGGGCTGCTGGTGTTCAGTGGCCTGGCTGTCGGCCAGGACCAGACGAGGAAAACGCTTGATGAGATCGTTGCCAGGGTCAACAGCGACATCATCCTCAGATCCGAATATGAGGACACCATCCGAGTCGTCGAAGCGGAATTGGCGCAACAGTACCAGGGCCCGCAACTTGAGGAGGCGGTGGCCGACGCGGAGACCCACGCCTTGCGAGACCTGATCGACAAGAAGCTTCTCGCGCAGAAGGCGGCGGAGTTCGACATCAACGCAGACCTCGAAGTGATCACGACCATGGAGCGCATGCGCCAGGAGTACAACTTCTCCAGTCTCGAGGCTCTGGAGTCGGCCATTGCCCAGCAGGGCCAGAATATTGACGACTTCAAGGAATCGATTGCCAGTCAGTATCTATCCCAGCAGATTCTCCAACGCGAGGTCTATCCGAAGATCATCATCACGACGGAAGACATCCGAACCTATTACGACACGAACGAAGCCGAGTTCGACCGTCCCGAAGGCGTTCGCTTGCTGGAGATCGTGATTCTGACGGAAGGAAAGACGACCGAAGAGATAGAGGAAGCCGAGCAGAAGATCCAGGAAGCCCTGGATCGCGTACGCGGAGGTGACGACTTTAGAGAAGTCGCATCCGAGCTGTCTGAAGTGTCGACGGCCGGTAGCGGCGGCGACCTGGGGTTTTTCGAGAAGGGCACTCTTCAGAGAGATTACGAAGAAGCCGCAGACTCGCTGGAGCGCAGGCAGGTCAGCGACATCATTCGCCAGTCCGATGCCCTGGTGATCCTCAAGCTGGAGGACAAGCACGATGGCGGCATCCTTCCGTTCGAGTTGGCGCAGGAGGACATCCAGGATTCGATCTGGAGGAGTCGCATCTCGGGGCGGATCCGGGAGTACCTGGACCGGTTGCGATTAGAGGGTTTCATTGAGGTTCGGGAAGGGTACAACGATTCGGGCGCCGTGGCCGCGACCACCACGGGATCCGATTCCGGAGGGATCCGCTAGGCTCCTAGCCGACGACTGTGGAAGCTGCTTGCGTAAAACCCCACTTTTACCACGGCCTCTTCCATGCGCGTGGGGGTCAGCAACTCCCTTCATTTTCGATTCGGGAAAGTGCGCTTAGATTTATTCCTTAAATGGAGTCGCGTAATTCCAAGGCGAACAATGGCCAAGGCCACATGTGATGCTGGGCGCGTCACTGTAAATGACCAGGTAGCTCGTGCCGGCAGAAACCTTCAGGTTGACGACATCGTCGTACTCCAGCTGGCCCGTCGGCACATGAAGTTTCGGGTCGACTCGATTCCTGCTCGTGCTCCAGGCAAGGCAGACGCCCGGGACATGATCGAGATCCTGGAAAACCATTCCCTGCAAGCTGATCCCTGACGATGCTTACACCCTTGGAACTGACGATCATGAACTCGATCTGGCACCGGGGATCGGCGACGGTTCGAGAAGTTCAGGCGGACCTGCTCCCCGAGCGGCGTCTCGCTTATACGACCGTAATGACTGTCATGGATCGCCTGTTCAAGAAAGGCACCCTGCGACGCGAAAAGCGCTCGCGGGCGCATGTCTACGAGGCCACAATAACGAGTTCCGAAGTCCGATCCGAGGCGGTCGAAGGGTTGTTGGAGAGTTTCTTCGGGGGGTCGCGCCAACGACTCCGCTCGTACCTGGGCGGTGAGCACGGGGCGGTTCGAAGTGTGGAACCGAAAGTGGCTCCACATCCTATCGATGATTCCTTGCTGTAGCGAGTGGCGGACGTGCGGTACCAGCCGACACAGGGCCGAGGGGACTTTCACCGCGAAGCCACGAAGTTAACAAAGGTTAGGAGGAGAAAGATCAGGTCTTCGGAACTGCGTGTCTTCGTGGGGGATTCATTCGTCGTTGGTTGATGGTTTCTTGTAGAGAAGGTCGTACAGTTGCCTTTTTCCAATCCCCAGACGTCCGGCCGCCAGTTTGAGCAGGTCCTGCCGCGAGAGCTTGGAAACATCGGTGCTTTCTTCGATCTCTTCTTCCGCGCCGTTGACGACTAATACGAACTCGCCACGTTCGGTGACATCAGGAAGGACCTCGGCGATTTTCCCGAACAGATGGGTTTCGTGCAGCTTCGTCATCTCTCTTGCGACCAGGACTTCACGATTGCCGAAGATTTCCAGTATGTCGGCCAACGCTGATCGAACCCTGCGGGCTGTCTCATAGAACACGATCGTGGGGGTCATGCTCTTCAGCGATTCCAATTTCTTGCGCCGTGCCTTCCCCCGCGCCGGCAGGAACCCGACAAACAGAAATTCGTCGGTGGGGAGGCCGGACGCCGAGAGGGCGGCCATAGCCGCCGATGGACCGGGGACCGGAAGAACCGGGATTCCCCGCTGCCGGCATTCTCTGATCAATCGGTATCCAGGGTCGGAAATGGTAGGTGTGCCGGCGTCGGAGATGAGTGCCACACGAATGCCCGATTGGAGTTTTTGCGCGAGTTGCTCCGCCTTTTCCGTTTCATTGAATTCGTGGTAGCTCTCCAATCGACGTTGGACTCCGTAATGGTTCAGCAGTTTTATCGATCGACGGGTGTCCTCGCAAACGATCAGATCCATCTGCTTCAGCAGGGCCACTGCCCTCAAAGAGAGGTCGTCGAGATTACCGATCGGAGTTGCGATGACGTAGAGCGTTCCTGTCGACATCTTCAAATAAAACTACTTTTTTATTGACTAGGCTATGCCAATCGGTAAACTGGCTGGTTCCTATGTGCCACGAGGGTTTGTTGGCGCAACCAGGAAATAGAAGAAATCTAAGGTTTATCAAGTTCTAAGACACTCACCATAATGCCTCACCAATAACAGCCACTGTTTACAAATAAAAGCAGTCCCGCTAGCTATACTTCAATATCATATCCTCACATTAATTAGCCCCGGTTCAATAGAACCGGGGCATCCACTCTTATGGGTGTGGAGCTTCCGATCTGAGCGTGGAGCTGGTAGCGAGCAGCGTGTAGCCTCCGACCGGCAGCTCGCTGCCAGCTCCTCGCTGCCAGCTACCCGCTACCCGCTGCCCGCAACTCGCTACCCGCTACTCCCTTCCCGCCAAAGCTAAAGGTCCAACGATTTCAGGTAAGCACGGAATTCTGCGCCCAGGCCTTCTCTCTTCAACGCAAACTCGACGTTGGCCTTCAAGAAACCCAGCTTGTCGCCGGCGTCGTAGCGGGTGCCTTCGAACATGTAGGCGTAAACCGGTTGCTGTTCCAGCAGAAGACGGATCGCATCGGTCAGTTGAATTTCGTTTCCCCGGCCGACGCCGGTCTTCTTGAGGGCGGGAAAGATTTCGGGCGTGAGGATGTATCTACCGATTATGGCCAGGTTGGATGGGGTGTCGCTGGTGCTGGGTTTTTCGACGACATCCTGAATCCGGTACACCCGGCCGCCGTAGTCTTCGAGCGGGTAACCCCGGATTATTCCATAGTGGGACACGTCCTCGTCGGGCACCTTGCAGGTGGCAATCATGGACGACTGCAGCTTCTCGAAGAGATCCATCATCTGCTTCAGACAGGGCACGCGGGAATCGATGATGTCATCGCCAAGGACGACAGCGAACGGCTCGTTTCCGACAGCGTCGCGTGCCATCATGATCGCGTGTCCCAGTCCCAGCGCTTCCTTTTGCCTTACGTAGGAAACGCTGATCATGCTCGAAATGTGCCGCATTTCGGCCAACTCCTCGACCTTTCCCCTCTCCTCGAGAACATGTTCGAGTTCGTAGGACACGTCGAAATGGTCCTCAATCGCGTTTTTTCCTCGGCCGGTGACGATAGTGACATTCTGGATTCCGGCCTGGACCGCTTCTTCGATGACGTATTGGATCAGGGGCTTATCGACGAGCGGCAGCATTTCTTTCGGCTGGGCTTTCGTTGCAGGAAGGAACCTCGTTCCCAGCCCGGCGGCCGGGAAGACAGCTTTTCGAATCTGCATCGCGTTTGCTGAATCTGCGGTGTTGTGCGTCAAAAGTTACTCCAACGAAAATGCAATCTTACTTGTATCGTCTCGACTCTTTCATTTCAAGGGCTGCTACGCTTACTCCATCGCGATTCGGACTGTGTTCGCATGGATCGTCACCGTATCGCCCGTATCTCTGGCATAACCCCCGGCCAGAACAACAGCGCATGGTGTGCTCCGTGCGGCGCACGCACCGAACACGATCCGATCTCTTCGACCGAGTCCTTTCAGTGTAAGACTGAGACCTCCCAGTAGGTCCCCCTGGTACGGGTCCGCGCCGGCGAGATAGAAAGCGATATCGGGAGAGAAAGCCTCGAAGCCGGCGGCCAGCGCCCCTTCGAGCTCTCGAATATATTCGTCATCCCGGCAACCGTCGGCGAGGTTGACATCGATGTTGCTGGGTGGCTTGACTGCGGGATAGTTGTTCCGCTGATGGAGAGAAATCGTGAAGACGTCCGGGTCGGAGGCGAAGACAAAAGCAGTGCCGTTGCCATGGTGCACGTCGCAGTCGATGATCATCGCCCGGGCGATCCGTTCCCTTTCCTGAAGCGTCCGGACAGCCACGGCCACGTCATTGATCAGGCAGAATCCTTCGGCATGATCAGGGAACGCGTGGTGGAATCCACCGTTCAGGCTGAGAGCCCGGCCTTCGGCGACCGCCAGGTCGCCGGCCAGCACCGTCCCGCCGGTAGCCATCCGGAATGCGTCCACCAGCTCCGGGGAAAACGGGATCTCGGCGGCCATGACTTCGGCATCAGAGAGCCTGCCGCTCTTCAACTTCTGAATGTAATTGAAATCGTGAACCAGGAGGATTTCTTCGTCGCTCGCAGGCCGGGGTTCAACGAACTGAGTGGGATCGACGAACCTTGAGACTTCGTCATAGACCAGGCGATATTTCTCGATCGGAAAGACGTGTGTGCTTCCGAAGTTCAGGAAGTAGTTGTCGGAATAGACAACCTTCATATTCTCTGAATCGTTCAGAGAAGACCTTTGACAGCCCCTCCGTCGATCGGAATCGTCGTCCCGGTGATGTAGCTTGCGCGCTCGGAAGCCAGAAAGGCAACCAATGCGGCAAACTCGGGCGTTGTACCGATTCGGTTGAGTGGGATGGTGGCTTCCCATTCCCGGAGGATCTCCTGGCGAGACACGCCCTTGCTCTCGGCCATCGCGTCGGCAAGTTGTTCCACCCTTTCGGTCATAGTGAATCCGGGGCAAACATTGTTGACGAGGATGTTGTCCGGGGCCAGTTCCTGCGACAGCGTCTTGGCAAAGCCGATCACACCGGCCCGGAGGCTGTTGGACAGCATCAGGCCGTCGACAGGTTGCTTTACCGAGATGGACGTGATGTTGATGATTCGGCCCCACTTCTTCGTTTTCATATAAGGAATCGCTGCACGACACAACTCGACAACGCTGACCAGGTTCATCTGGAAAGCTCCGGCCCAGGCCTCTTCGTCCAGAGTCTGGAACGTGCCTGCCGGAGGTCCTCCGGCGTTCGTGACCAGAATATCGATCGTTCCAAATCGCTCGACGACGTCGGAAACCAGACGCTTTATTTCGTCGATCTTCGACACGTCGGCCCGGAAGCCGAAAACCTGGCTTCCCGTCTTGCCGGCGATCGCAGTTGCCACTTCGTTGATAAGGGCTTCGTTTCTGGAGCAGATGCCGAGCTGGGCGCCTTCGGCTGCGAGCTCCTCGGCAACCGCTCGTCCAAGGCCCTTGCTGGATGCGGCCACCAGCGCCACCTTTCCCCTCAATCCTAGATCCATCAGGTGTTCCTCAAGTAGTCGTCCGTTTTGTCGAGCCAATCCTGTCGGATCGGCGAAAATACGTCCAGATCCAGAGTGTCTTCCAGGGCTTCGGCACCATGCACGACGTGAGACGGGATGTGCAGCACCTCGCCCTCACGAACAATGACTTCCTTACCGTTGATATCGAATTTCAATGCCCCTTTCAGGATGTAGGTCACTTGTTCGTTTTCATGACTGTGTGCCGGAACCATGCTGCCGGCCTTCAGGATGACGTGAGCCAGCATCATGCGGTCCGCCGTAACCAGCCTTCTGGAAATGTGCTCGCTCAAGTGTTCGAGCTCGATTTCATCCCAGCGGTAATGGATTGCTTCTCGTTCCGTGTCTGCCATCTAATTTCTTCTCCTGAAGGGTTGTGCCCCGAAATGTGACAATCGGGAGGGATCAATCGATCATCTTACCGATCCGGAACCACCGCGTCCGAGTAAAAAAGTGCGTGGCTATCGACCAATACCCGCTTAGCGACTCCATAATCGACCGCCGTCCCGGGATATAGGGATCGCTCTGATAAGACCAGTAAATGAAAAGCGGCTTTCCTATTATTTCTTCTTTACGAACGAACCCCCAGAAACGGCTGTCGTTGCTGTTGTCGCGATTGTCTCCCATCACGAAATAGGAATCTGCAGGCAGCGTGACGGGCCCATAACTATCCCGGACCTGGAGTTCTTCCGGCGTCCACGGATCGGTACGGTAGACCGACTCATCGACGTGGATTTTGTACGGCTCGTCGAGTCCGACGCCGTTGACAAAAAGTTGCTTGTCGCTGATTTCAATGACGTCACCGGGCAGGCCGATCAAACGCTTCACGAAAGGGATCTCCCCGAGTGTCGGTGAGACAAAAGCGACGATGTCCCCTCGATCCACGGACCGATCAGGCAGGTACCCCCGGATGGCTTCCGGGTAGTTTGCCTGGAAGCCCAGCTTGTCCAGAAAGAAGTGGTCTCCGACCATAATCGTCGGTTTCATCGACTCTGTTGGAACCCGCGTTGCTTGCGCAACATAGCTGGTAAAGACCAGAACGAACACAACAGTGAAAGCCAGGCTTTCGGTCCATTCTCTCAGCTTGCTCTTTCCGCTCGGCGTCTCTGGCTCCACGGCTTGCGCCAAGCTGGATTCCAGCGATGAATCGAACACCTTGAGTTCGTCGAGGCCGACGTCCGGAATATCACTGGTGACTTCTTGCATGTTCTCCGTCATCCACGGACCGGTGTCAAGCTGTCCCCGGACAAACTCATGCTACACGTCCAGTTCAATGTTCCAGTATAGGTAGTCACGCCAGGTGTCGGGTGGTGACTTGATCCTGAACGTGATGTGGTATGCCGGTAGCCAGCGGGGCTCGGTCGGTTGCCGTATCAATTCCATCCGGGCCTGTGTGGGGGTTCGACCTCCCTTCTGGTGATTACAACGGAAGCACGCGGTCACGATGTTGTCCCACTTCTTTTTCCCGCCGATAGCGACCGGAACAACATGATCGAAGGTCAGGTCCTCGGTGGGGAACCTCTTACCGCAGTACTGACACTTGTAATCGTCCCTGGTGTAGATATTCGCCCTGGAAAACTTCACGCGGTTGCGGCTCTTGACGCGGACGTACTTGACCAACCGGCAGATGGACGGAAGCTTTACCGAAAAGGTCACGCTACGGATTTCATTTTCATACTCGTCGATCACTTCCACCTTGCCCGCAAAGAGCAAGGTCACCGCTTTCTTCCACGAGATGATGCGGAGAGGTTCGTAAGAAGCGTTCAGCAATAGTGTCGCTTGCATTCGATCAGCTGTCCTCCACCGGCCGGACCATTTCTTCGGACAGTCCAGTCGTCCGGGATAACCAGTTAACAAAATTCTTAAGGGCTGCCCGCCCTTTGTCAAGGCCTTTGTAGTGGCTTCTCTCGCCCAAATCCTTATAGATATTGGGTTTGAGCCGCCCGGAACTACTTCACTCGGTCTTCGCCACCTAATCTGCTGCTTAGGTTACAATGAACTTCTTGGAATCGACCGGTCGGTCACGAACCGTCCGGGATGCAACTGACCACTGACCACCACTATTGCCCATGTCCGAACTTCCGCCGAAAGAGTCCCGACTGCGAAGTATCTTTGCGGATATGGGATCCTGTGTCGTGGCCCTGAGCGGCGGTGTCGACAGTGCATACCTGGCCCTGGTGGCCCACCAGGAACTTGGCGAAAAAGCGTTGGCGGTCACTGCCGAGAGCCCCAGCTATCCCGAAAGCCAAAAAAGGCAGACGATTCGCCTCGTCGAACAATTCAGCTTCCGCCATGAATTCGTGCAGTCTGACGAGTTACTGGATGAGAACTACTCTCGCAATCCCGTCAACCGATGTTACTTCTGTAAACACGAACTGTACGGCCAGCTGCGATCGATCGCGCTTCGATGTGGTTTGAGGTTCGTTGCCGATGGCAACAACATGGACGACAGGGGCGATTATCGTCCGGGCCGCCTTGCCGGATCGGAAATGCAGGTTCGCAGTCCCCTCATCGAAGCAGGTATCGGCAAGACCGAGGTCCGGACGTTGTCCAGGAGGCAGGGATTGCCCACATGGGACTTGCCCGCATCTGCGTGCCTGTCGTCCCGGATCCCGTATGGGTCCGCCGTCACCGTGGAGAAGCTCAAGATGATAGATCAGGGAGAGGAGATTCTGCGATCGTTCGGGTTCCGCCAGAGCCGCGTGCGCCACCATGGTGAGGTTGTGAGGATCGAGATCGCCAGGGACGAACTGGAAAAGGCCCTGAGCCTCGAAATGTTCGATCGCCTTGCGGGCCGATTCAAGGCGATCGGCTTCCGGTTCGTCACCCTGGACGTTGAGGGGTACCGTACGGGTGCCTTGAACGAAGTGCTGGAGCAGATTGAGGTGCCGGAGAACTCCGAGGAACAATGAAAATTCTAGTCGTCGGTTCGGGTGGGAGAGAGCATGCCATCGTCGAAACCCTGGCGAACAGTCCCAGGGTTTCCAGAATATTCGCCGCTCCGGGAAACGGAGGCATTCGGGAGAAAGCCGAAATGGTCCCGATCCAGGCCAATGACATCGCCGGACTGGCCACGTTTGCCGAGAAGACGGGGATCGACCTGACCGTTGTAGGCCCGGAAGTCCCCTTGAGCCTCGGGGTGGTCGACGATTTCCGGAGGAAGGATCTTCCCATCATCGGACCAACGGCCTCCGACGCCCGCCTGGAATCCAGCAAAGCGTTCACGAAGCGTTTGTGCTCCGAGAACGGCATCCCCACCGCGGCGTACACCGAATGTACCACCGCCGCTGAGGCCTATGCCGTCCTCGATCGCGTTGGTTATCCCACCGTCGTCAAGGCCGACGGGCTCGCCGCCGGCAAGGGCGTGGTCGTCGCGGCAACGGCCGAAGAGGCGCAAAAGGCGGTCAAGCAAATGATGGAGTCGCGGGTCCTGGGCGAGGCCGGAACCCGGCTGGTGATCGAAGATTTCATGGAGGGTGAAGAGGCGTCCTTCCACGTTTTTGCCGACGGGACGGATTTTCAGCCGATGGTGCCTTCTCAGGATCACAAGCCCCGGTTCGATGGCGATGCCGGCCCGAACACGGGTGGAATGGGCGCTTACTCGCTGGACGCGATCCTGACCGAGGCCCAGCATGCCGAGGTTGTCGAGCGCATCATACGTCCTACACTTCAGGCTTCGGGCACCTTTTCCGGGATTCTCTACGCCGGCTTGATGTTAACCCAAGGTGGTCCGAAGCTCGTGGAGTACAACGCGAGGCTGGGGGATCCCGAAACCCAGGTCATGCTGCCCCGCCTGGAAACCGATCTCGTCGAGGTGTTTCTTGCGATGCGAGACCACCGACTCGGGGAGTTGGAACTCAAGTGGAAACCCACGGCCACGGCAACCGTGGTCCTGGTTGCAGACAGCTACCCTGGAAAGGTTGAGAAAGGTAAGGAAATCTCGGGTTTGGAGGAAGTCCGGCGCGTTTCCGACGTGAAGGTCTTCCATGCGGGCACCCGATGGGAAGACGGCCGGGTTTACACGGCGGGAGGCCGGATTCTTAATGTGACGGCCATCGCCGCCACGTTATCCGAAGCCCTTGAAAAAGCATACTTTGTCGCTGAAATGATAGAATTTGAGGGCAAGGATTACCGGAACGACATAGGCCAGAAAGGATTGAGCAAAGACCAATGACAACGTCTGTAGCGATTGTGATGGGAAGTGATTCGGACCTGCCGATTATGCGGGAAGCCATGAAAGTGCTTGAGGAATTCGGAGTCGAATGTGAAGTGGAGGTCAGCAGTGCACATCGTTCGCCCGAACGCACCTCCGAATTCGCCAGAGAAGCGAAGGGGCGGGGCCTTCAGGTCATCATTGCAGGTGCGGGTAGTGCGGCACATCTGGCGGGCGTGATTGCCGCAGAGACGACGCTGCCCGTGATAGGCGTTCCGATAGACAGCTCGCCTCTCAAGGGCTTTGATTCACTGCTGGCCACGGTTCAGATGCCGCCCGGAGTTCCAGTGGCCACGATGGCCGTTGGCCGTGCCGGTGCGACAAACGCTGCGCTGTTTGCCATTCAGATCCTGGCCACGGCAGACGAAGGCCTGGCCGCACGAATGGTTGATCACAAAGAGAAGCTGGCCCGTGGTGTGGCCGATAAGAATGCACGGGTTCAGCAGAAATTGAACGACGGTTGAAACATGGCGGAAAAGAAGTTTCATGTCGCGAATTTTGGTTGTCGAGCGTCCCAGTCGGAGGGAGCTGCCATCCAGGAAGAACTACGCGATTCGGACTTCTCCGATTCTGCTTCTGTGTTTGATGCCGATGTTCTGATTGTCAATTCGTGCACTGTTACCGCCGAAGCGGATCGTGATGTGGGCCGCCTCATTCGACGCGTTGCCAGGCGCAGTCCCGGGACGGAAATCATCGTCACGGGTTGCTATGCACAAAGGAACCCCGCCGAGCTCGCTGCGATGCCCAGCGTACGATATGTTGTCGGAAATTCGCATAAACCAATGGTCCCGGACCTTGCGCGGAAAGCCCTTTCGGAGCCGTTTCGAGATGGGCGCGCCGAGGTCTACTGCAGTGACATCTTTCTCGAGAGAGAGCTCGGAGGGACCTCGTTCCAGGGTTCGGGAGGCCGCACCCGTGCCACGGTCAAGGTGCAGGATGGCTGTGATGCGAACTGTTCGTTCTGTATCATACCGTCGGTCCGAGGCCGAGGACGGAGCTTGCACCCGCGAACCGTGATCGACCAGGTTCGGGCTCTGGTTGGGAGGGGCTACAAGGAAATTGTCTTTTCCGGCATCCATCTCGGCTCGTACGGGCGTGATTTATCCCCCGGACTGAATTTCGAGGAGTTGGTCGCAATGACGCTCGATCACGTGAGGGATCTTGAGCGATTGCGGCTGAGTTCTATCGAACCGTTGGAGGTGACGCCCGGGTTGATCGGTCTGGTCGAGAATGATCCTCGGATGGCACGCCATTTTCACGTTCCCCTGCAAAGTGGCTCTGCACGCGTTCTTAGAGCGATGTATCGTCCATATCTACCTGATTATTACGAAGATCTGGTTCGCGGGATTCGTCGTCGGGTGCCGGAAGCCTCGATCGGAGCGGACGTGATGGTTGGATTTCCGGGCGAGACAGACGACGACTTTCTCGACACTTACAGGCTGATCGAATCCTCACCGCTCACCTATCTCCATGTCTTCCCGTATTCCTCACGTCCCGGGACACGCGCCGCCGCGCTTGCCGATCAGATTCCGGACCATGTCACTCGCTCTCGCGCGAAATTATTGCGCCAGCTTATAGAGCGCAAAAATGCACATTTCCGCAAACAATTCATAAGTAGAGTGATTCCGGTTTTGGTTCTGGACGAAGAAGCGGAAGATGGATGGCTACCGGGAATTAGCGACAACTTCATCAAGCTACGGGTTCCGCCGCACTTGACAGTCAATCGATGGCACCGGTTGACCATCTCGGATTTCGACGGGGCAGGGCTCCGGGCTACCGCCCCCTATTCGGAGGCTTCGGTCCCCGAAGACTCCAGCACTACGACCGCCGCAGAAACCGTCTGATCATGTGTCAGCGAAACGAAGAATCGGTTCGCTCCAAGTGAGGTTGCCCGATTCAACGCTTCACCATGGAGGTGTAACTCGGGCTGTCCGGACGCCAGTCTGTGGATGTCGACATCTCTCCAGCGCACACCCTTGGCCCATCCTGTTCCGAGCGCCTTGAAAGCCGCTTCCTTAGCAGCGAATCGCACAGCAAAATGGATAGCAGGCCGGGCCGCAGCCTGACAGTAAGCGGTTTCGCCCTCAGTGAAGATACGCGAAATGAACCGCTCCCCGAATCGCTCTAAGGATTGTGCGATTCTCTCGTTCTGAATGACGTCTATTCCTAGTCCAATCAGCATAATAGCGAGCAGCGAGCAGCAGGCAGCTAGCAGCTAGTGTCCTGAGTCACGTAGAAAGTTGCCTCCTCCCGAGCTGCAAGCTGCCCGCTGCAAGCTGCACGCTCATACTGACCACTGCTATCATTGCTTCTTACATGTTACAGGCGTACAGGAAATCCAAGGTTACTTTTCTCCGGGCTCCAGCCCTGGAACGGATTCCGGGAGTGGTTCATGCGTTTTCGACGCGGCGGGCCGACTCGGATGATTTTACGCTTGGCTCAAAGGGGACCGGGGTTGCCGAAAACCGGGTTCGGTTCCTGTCGGCTGTCGGTATTCCGGGTTGGCCAGTCGTTCGGCTTCGTCAGATACATTCGAACATCGTTCATCCGGTCTCGGAGAACCAGGCAGCGAACGATGAGAATGAAGGAGATGCCGCCTACACGGGCTTGGGAGGACTTGCGCTTGGCGTGGTCACCGCCGATTGCGTTCCGATCCTCGTGGCCGACACCGGTGGGCGAGGTGTCGGGGCTATACATGCAGGTTGGCGGGGAACCTCTGAGGGTGTTGCCCGCAAGACGATCGACGCGATGGTGAGTGGGCTGAATGTAGATCCCGGTGATTTGCATGCCGCCGTCGGTCCCCACATCGGGGTCTGCTGCCTGGAGGTTGGCGAGGAAGTGTTCAATTGGTTCGCCGATTCCGACGTTTTCGAGCGTCGTGCTGGCTGGGGGAAACCCCATCTGAACCTGGCCGAAGCCAATCGCCGGCAACTTCTTGGCGCCGGCCTGGCTCCGGAGCACGTTCTTGTCTCGACCCTCTGCACGAAATGCCGGCCTGACATGTTCTACTCTTACAGGAGAGAGGGTGGTCGGTCGGGCCGGATGTTTTCAGTGATTGGGCTAGTGCCCTGAGTCAGAAATACGGTCACTATCTCCGATGGATGTTGCCGACACAGGATGGACTTTGAATGCCGTGAACGAGATAGAAGAGATCCCGGACCGATTTCAGGGTGCCCGCCGGAGAATGGTGGACACTCAACTCCGCCGCCGCGGCATACTTGACGAGCGGGTTCTCAAGGCAATGGAGCACGTCGCCCGTCACGTGTTTGTGCCCAGGGAGTCCCTCTCG
>PVBE011523387.1_pt1 | contig 22271 bp, 14 predicted proteins | sample 1631181 | NCBI WGS metagenome assembly PVBE01 (sample SAMN08397723, study PRJNA350692) | Marine metagenome, whole genome shotgun sequencing project. | isolation source: water | place: Pacific Ocean | collected 2012-04 | reverse complement strand
GTCCGCGAGACCAGTGGCTCCAGCTCGCCCCTGCGCACCTACCAGGATCTGCTCTCCAGCACACACGACGAGGCACTGTTTGAGTACTACGCCACGAGTGCGCTCAACCGCATCGACCTCTCCAGCGGCCTGCGCACTCCCATCGGGCCGCCGGCTCTTTACGGCTCAGTCTCCTCGTCCCCCGACAGCGGACACCTGTTGGTAACCACCATCCAGCGCCCCTTCTCCTATCTCATGCCCGCCTATCTCTTCGGCCACAACGTCGAGGTCTGGGACGCGGACGGCCAGATCGAGAAGCGGGTGGTCAGCGTCCCCATCGCGGAGGGCATTCCTCTGCACGGCGTGCGCACGGGACCGCGCAGCATCGGCTGGCGTCCTGGGCACCCGGCGACGCTGGTCTGGACCGAGGCGCTGGACGGCGGAGACCCCAAGAAGGAGGTCCCCCACCGCGATCGGTGCATGCTGGCGGAGCCCTTTGGCGGAGAGGTGCGCGAGGCGTTCCGGACCGAGTTCCGGTTGCGTGGGATCAGCTGGCTGCAGGACGGCCACCGCGCCCTGGCCAGAGAATACGACCGCGACCGCCGCTGGAACCTGATCTGGCTGCGGGACATCGACAATCCTGACGCCGAGCCACGCCTGGTCGAGGACCGCAGCAGCAACGACCGCTATGGAGATCCAGGCTCGCCACTCACCCTGGTCGACGCCAGCGGCGATCGACTGGTGCGCGTGGATGGACCCTGGATCCACCGCAGCGGCCAGGGTGCTGGGCCTGCGGGCGCGCGACCATTCCTGGATCGACAGAACCTGGAGACCCTGAAGAGCGAACGCCTCTGGCAGTGCGAGGAGAGGACGTATGAATCCGTGGCGGCCCTCATCGACGTGACGGCCTCCGGGCCGGTCTTCATGACGCGCTGCGAGACTGCCAGTAAGCCACCCAACTACCGCCTGCATAGCGGCGAGAAGGTCCAAGCCCTGACGGACTACGCCGACCCGACGCCGCAGCTTCGGGGAATCACCAAGCAGCTCGTCACCTACGAGCGCGCCGATGGGGTCGCCTTGTCTTCGATCCTCTACCTCCCTGCGGGCTATGAGGAGGGCACGCGCCTGCCGCTGGTGGTGTGGGCCTACCCCCGTGAGTTCAGTGACCCCAAGACCGCCGGCCAGGTGGGCGGCAGCCCCCATCGCTTCACGCGCATCGGCGGCTCCTCGCACCTGTTCTTTCTGACCCAGGGCTACGCCATCATGGACGCCGCGACGATGCCGGTGATCGGTGATGCCGAGACCATGAACGACACGTTCATCGACCAGATCGTGGCCGCGGCCCAGGCCGCCATCGACAAGGCCGTGGAGATGGGGGTCGCCGATCCCACGCGCGTCGGCGTCGGGGGGCACAGCTACGGGGCCTTCATGACGGCCAACCTGCTCGCCCACTGCGACCTCTTCAGCGCCGGTGTGGCACGCAGCGGCGCCTATAACCGGACCCTGACGCCCTTCGGCTTCCAGTCGGAGCGGCGCACCTTGTGGGAGGCACCCGAGATCTACTTCGCCATCTCGCCCTTCATGCACGCCAACAAGATCAATGAGCCGATCCTGCTCCTGCACGGCGAGATCGACAACAACTCAGGTACCTTCCCGGTGCAGTCGTCACGGCTGTACCAGGGCATCAAGGGCAACGGAGGGACAGCGAGGCTGGTCTACCTGCCCAACGAGAGCCATGGGTATCGCGCCCGCGAGTCGGTGCTTCACACGCTGGCCGAGATGATCGACTGGTTCGACAAGCACGTGAAGAATGCCAGTCCCAAGCCCTCAAGCAGTGACGTCCTCGACAAGTAGAACCCGGCGCCCGGTGAAGAGCGCTCACCGGGCGCGGTAGCGCACCTCTCCTCCCACCAGGGTCAACTCGACCCGGGCCTCGCCCAGCTTCTCGGCGGGCATGGTGAGGATGTCATGGGACAGGACCACCATGTCCGCCAGCTTGCCGGGTTCAAGGGAGCCCTTGATCTTGTCTTCGAAGGCAGCGTAGGCCGCGTTCAGTGTGGCCGCGCGCAGGGCCTGGTCGCGCGTCATGCGCTGGCCCGGTTCGAAGATCTCGCCGTTCTTCATGCGCCGGGTCACCGCGGCCCGGAAGTTGGCCAGGGGGTCCACGTCCTCCACGGGCGCATCGGTCCCTTGGGTGACCACGGCTCCCGAGCGCAGCAGGTCGAGGGCACGGTACGCCCCGCTCGCGCTGCGCTCGGGTCCGATGCGGCTGGGCACCCAGGGCCCGTCCGACACGCAGTGGATGGCCTGCATGGAGGCAATCACCCCCATGCGCGCAAAGCGCGGCAGGTCGTCGGGGTGCAGGTGCTGGGCGTGCTCGATCCGCCAGCGCCGGTCGGCACCTCGGGTCTCCCCTCCCTGAAGGGAATCGAAAGCCCGCTGATAGACATCCAGAACCTCACGATTGCCATGGTCGCCAATGGCGTGCACGCACAGCTGAAGGTCGTGTTCCAGCGCCAGGGTGGCGACCGCCTCCATCTGCTCAGGAGAGAGCAGTCGCAGGCCGTGGGTGTCCGGCAGGTCTGTGTAGGGTTCGAGCAGCCAGGCACCGTGGGAGCCCAGGGCCCCGTCGATGGTGCGCTTGATGGCCGCCACGGTCAGGTGGTGGTCTCCCACGCCGACAACCCGGGCCTCCGGCATGGCGCGCGCGAGGATCTCCACGGGCTCGTTGAGCATCACCCATAGGCGCACGCGCAGCTCGCCCGCCAGGGCCATGGTCTTGAAGGCGCTCGCCGTCCTCAGGCTGGTGCCCGCGATCTGAAAGCTGGTGATTCCCTTCGCCAGACACTCGTCCATGGCCTGCTCGGCCTTGTCCTTCAGCGGAATGGGCCGTGCCCGTGCCTCCGCCCCGGCCACCAGCCCCGCCGCTGCCTCGCGCAGGGCCCCGGTCGGGTTCCCCTTGAGGTCCCGCACGACGGTCCCGCCCGATGGGTCAGGTGTCTCGGAACTCAGGCCGCACAGGTCCATGGCCTTCTGGTTGGCGAACACCATGTGTCCGCTCGCATGCCTGAGGAGAACAGGGTGCTGCGGAGACACGGCGGAGAGCGAAGCGTGCACGGGCAGACCCTCCACGGCACCTGGAGGTGTGCGCTCCCACTTCTCCTGGTGCCAGCCCCGCCCGCGGATGAGGGTGCCCTCGGGGATGCGCTTGGCTGCCTCGGCCACCTGCGCCACGACGTCCTCCCAAGAAGTGGCGGTGCGCAGGTCCAACTGCATGCGCGCCTCACCGACTCCGAGGAAGTGGCCATGACCCTCAATGAAACCCGGAACCACACGGCGTCCTTCGAGCGCAATGACCTCCGTGTCAGATCCGATCCACCGGGCAATCTCCGCTTCGCTTCCGATGGCCGTGATGCGCCCATCCGTAATGGCCAGAGCGCGGACCTCGGGGGTGGCAACCGAGAGGGTGCTGATCGGTCCACCGGTCAGGACCGTGTCCGCCACGGGCACTTGGGAACCATGGGCCAGGCCCGCGGCGAGGCCCATCCCCATGGCCACAAGCTGGACAGCAGATTGGAGAGTCTTCATGCCCGCCATGAGAATCGTTCAGGCCTGAAAGGGCAATCAAAGCCCCCCATCCGGTTCGTAATTGCAGCCTCGGGGAGATCTGTCAGGATGAGCGATGTTGGCCTTCCCCGCAAATGTCCACGAAAGCCCCCCGCAAATCGCCATGCGTACCCCCAAGCACATCCCGACTTGGACGATCTCCTTTGTGCTGTCCACCACCCTGGCCCAGGGCCAGGACTTCGGACCCAGGCAGACCATCACCCAGCTGGCACGACACGCCATCTCGGTCCACGCCACAGATCTGGATGGTGACGGTGACCCGGATGTGCTCTCGGCCTCCCTGTACGACGGCAAGATCGCCTGGTACAAGAACCTGACGGCCGACACCTTCGAGAGCCGTGGGCGACCCCCGCCAGCAACAGGGAGCAGGTGACGATCACCCGCACCATGGTCCCCATGCCCACCGTCTTGGACTTCCCGAAGCGGATCAGAAGCCCCTGGTGAAAGCGCCGATCCGCGATGGCCCAGCTCCACGGTGTCATCAGCATCAGCCCGAGACGACCGGGTTCGATCGCCTCCACCGGAGGATTGATGAGGGGAATGAGCAGGACGTCGTAGAGCGGCGTGAACGCAACGAGCGCGTGCAGGAGCGAGAGCGCCACACCAGAGAAGGTTGTGAAGCGCTTCAGGCGCCTGAAGGACTCGCGGTCTGTGGAGAGCGCGGTCGAGGCCGCGAGCATCATGATGATAGGCGCCTCGATCAACAACGAGATCGGAAAGACGATGCCGCCGAACGCGGCGAGGTGATGCTTGGCATCGGCTAGACGAGCGACGGCCGCGCTGACCAGCGACATCTCCGCCCCCATGAGCAGCCAGCTGGCCGCCAGGGGCCACCAGGTACTAAATACCTGACGGTTGGTGAGGGGGGTGCGTCCAGCGGAGTCCATGAAGCCGGGGGTTGTACCGCACCGGAGGGATCCGCGACCCTGCGATCCCTATTATCTGAAGACTCGACAGCCGAACCTCCCGGCCGGGATGAGGCGCGGGCGGGGACGGCAGGGGCACTTCTCAAAGCCGCCAACATGCCTCCCTCTTCTGGCGGTGGATCCCTATAGGCTATGCCCCATGCTCACTCTTACCGGAAGCCGGGTCGCACGAACAACCACTCTCTGTGTGCTCTACGCGGCGCAGGGGATGCCCTGGGGATTTGTGACGATCGCGCTCCTGTCCTACCTGGCGGGGCAGGGGGCCGGGCTCGCGGAGACGGCCAAGATCTCCTCGCTCGCAACGCTCCCCTGGACCTTCAAGCTCTTCTGGGGACCGATAATCGACCGCTTCACGCTGCGCTCCATGGGGCGGCGAAGACCGTGGATCATCCTGGCCCAGTTCGCCATGAGCGTGACGCTCCTCGCGATGATCCTCATCGGGGACCTGACCGCGGAGTTCGAGACCCTGGCCTGGATGGTCTTCGTTCACAACTGCTTCGTCTCCCTGCAGGACGTGGCCTCCGACGCCCTGGCCGTAGACGTGCTGCTGGACAGCGAGCGCGGAACCGTCAATGGGCTGATGTGGGCGTCGAACTATGCCGGCACGGCGATTGGTGGAGCGGGCATGGGGACGGTGATCGCGAACTACGGCCTGCGCCCGGCCTTCTGCCTGCAGGCGGCTGTGCTGCTTGGGATCCTCTGCCTGCCCCTCTTCATTAGGGAGCGGGCAGGAGAGAAGCTCCTCCCCTGGTCCAAGGGCGAGGCCAAGCTCGAACCGGGTGAGGAGAGAACCGAGAGCATCGCGGGGCTTACCCGGGGCCTGGTCGGCGCGTTGAAGTCCTGGCCCGCATTTCTCGGTGTCCTGTTCGCCTTCGCCGGATCCATCACGGTAGGAATGCGCGTCGCCGTCATGCCGGTCTTCTACACCCAGGAGGTCGGCTGGACCGACGCGCACTTCGCCCAGGTGGAGGGTGGCATCGGCTCGGGGGCCGGAGTCCTCGGTGCGCTCCTCGGCGGCTATCTCGCCGATCGACTTGGCGTGAAGACGGTCATCACGCTTGGCCTGCTCGGCATCTGCGGTCTGTGCGCCGCCATGGGACTCTCCGAGGGGCTGCGCGCTAGCCAGTCCTTCCCGCTCGTGTTTCTCCTGGGGACGTTGTTTTGCATCTCCATGATGACGGTCGCTGGCTTCGCTCTGTTCATGCGCCTGTGCACCGCAGCGGTCGCGGGTACGCAGTACACCCTCTACATGGCGCTCGCCAACGTGGCACGCATCTCCGGCGCCGCCATCGTGGCCTCTCTTTCCGACAGAGGCTACGAGACGATCTTCTGCGTCATGGCCATCGCAATCCTCATCCCTCTGCCGTTCCTCTACCTGATCCGGGAGGAGAGCGGTTCGTCCTAGTGCGGGCACACCACCCTGAGAGCTCAGCCATCCCCCTGGAACAGACCAGAGTTGACGCTTGGGCTCAATGTGCGAGTATGGACCGCCCTCAGATCCCACAAGCCAACCATGAAGGCCTACACCCGCTACCTGCTCTCATTCTGCCCGATCGGCCTCTCCGTCTGCCTCGCCAGCGGCCAGGACTTCAGCGCCCAGAAAACCGTCACCGTCAAAGCGGGGGGGGCCCGCTGTGCCTATCCTGTGGACCTGGACGGGGATGGAGACCTGGATGTCGTGGGCGCGGCAGACCTGAATGACAAGGTCGCCTGGTATGAGAACCTGGGCGCGGGGACCTGGGGGCCTGAACAGGTGATCACGACCGATGCCGACGGGGTCCAACGCGTCTTTGCCATTGATCTGGACGGCGATGGAGACGCCGACGTGCTCTCCGCGTCGTTCATCGACGACAAGATCGCCTGGTATGAGAATCGCCTCAACAAGAAGACTCAGGGTTTTGGGCAGCAGCAGATAATCACGACGGATGCCGAGAGCACCAGCTGTGTCTTTGCAGCAGACCTCGACAATGATGGAGATGCCGACGTGCTCTCGGCGTCATCCACCGACGGAAAAGTCGCCTGGTACGAGAACGATGGCGACGGAACATTCGGGCCACAGCAGCTTCTCATAGCTGGCGCGTGGGGTGTAGGGTCCGTCCATGCAGAGGACCTGGACGGCGATGGGGACCAGGATGTGCTCATGGCGGTGTTCAACTCTGACCGGGTCTCGTGGTTCGAGAATCTTGGCGGTGGGTCCTTTGGATCGGAGGTGGTGATCACGACCAAGGCGGCTGGGCCCAGGTGCGTCTATACCGAGGATCTGGATGGGGATGGAGATCCGGACCTGCTTACAGCTTCCTTCTGGGACAACAAGATTGGCTGGGTGAGGAATCTGGGCGGTGGCAATTTCGGCCCCCTAAAGAAGATCGCGTCCAATCCCGGTAGGCCCAAATCCGTGTACGCAGCAGACCTCGATGGGGACGGAGATGCGGACGCACTCTCGGTGTCGTATGAAAGCGACACGGTCGCCTGGTACGAGAACCTCGGCAGTGGCTCATTCAGCGCCGAGAAGGTGATCACAAACCAAGCGGACTTCGTCTGGTCCGTCTACGCCGCGGACCTGGACAGCGATGGGGACGCCGATGTCCTGACCGCACAGTACTACGGCAGTAAGATTGCCTGGCACGAGAACTTCATGGGCGTCCCCAGCTGCAACATCGTGTTCTGTGACACCGATGGCGACAACCAGGGCGACGTCTCTTTGAGCACCTGTGACTGCTCAAACGGCGCCATCACGCTCGCCTTGAGTACGAGCTTCACAGGCGAGTTCACCTACCCCCTCGTGGGACTGGGGACGACAGCCGTGAGTCCCACAGGAGTCTCTGAGCTGTGTCTCGCTGGTTCAACGATCGGCCGCTACCGCAAGGACGCCGGAGCGATCAGCGCCACGGGCACCTTCAGTATCGACCTCCTGGACGCCGCCTCCGCTCCCGGCGGTGGCGTGCCCTCCATCGGCGGCGCCCTGTGCAACGGCAACACTTGGCGCTTCCAGTATTGGCACCGCGACGGCATGAATCCTTCGCGGTACTCGAAGGGAATTGCCGGCTTGATCAACTGATCTTCTCCCAGGGGCGCACTAGACCCCAGCCCGGCGTTGCGAGTTTGGGGGGATCTGCGAGGATGGGGGGCATGAGAATCTCTGCAAACCGGCTGCCCACGATGGCCTCCGTTGGCCTTCTTGTGCCCCTTGCTCTCACCGCGTTTGTATCCACATCCGCGACGAACGCACAGGAACCCCAGAGCGAGGCTACGAACCCGACCTACTCGGGCCTCTGGGAGACCTCCTACGGGAGGATGCGACTGATCCAGAAGGGCTCGACGGTGAGCGGGGAATACTCCTACACCTCCTCCTCGACCATCGCGGGTGAGATCGAAGGGAGTCGGCTGACGTTCAGGTACAGCGAGGGGGAGACGCAAGGTGAGGGCTGGTACGAGCTCGCCGAAGACGGCGAGTCATTCCACGGCCGCTGGAGAGAGAAGGGCAGTGAGCGCTGGAGCCGCTGGAAGGGAACACGGGTGCACCCCGAGAAGGGGATCATCTGGCTGGTGATCCTCGAAGCGCACTGGGAGACGAGCCTCGCGGAGAAGGAGTACGCCTTCGGCGACATGCTGCGCAGCTACTTCACGATGGAGTCCGCTCACCACGTGCGTGTGCGCTACCGGACGTTTCACGACGAGAAGGATCTCCGTCGGTGGAGCCGAGAGATTCGCTACCTCGCCGAACCGGTCGCGCTCCTGATCTCAACCCACGGAACGCCCCGAGGCGTCCAGGTGGCCGGCGAGGTGATCGGAGCCGAAGCTCTCGCAGACTGCGTCCGGGGCTGCCACAATCTTGAGGTCCTGCACCTCTCCGGCTGCAGCATGATGGCCGGCGGCATCCCCGCGGCCATTCAGAAGTCGATCGGCCCTGCGCAGAAGCTCCCTATCACCGGATACACGACCGCTGTCGCGTGGGACGCAAGCGCACTCGCCGACTTCGTGTACCTCTCGATGCTCCTGATACACCGGATGGACCCGGTAGAGGCCGTTGAACAGACCCACCTGCTCGCTCCCTTCACCCGTGAGGACCGACTTCCTGGTGCCCGGTTCCAGGCGCTTGGTCTGCGAGTGCTGGGCCCTGGCGGCAAATCAAGCGCCACGGGATCTGATGACACCGCGGGAATTGGAAGGCGTTCGGAGTCCCAACAGAGACAGCCCGGAAAAAAAACTCAACCACCCGAAGAAGACACTCAACGCTGAAGCACTCCCGCCTGTTCCCCTGTGCGCCGCAGACTCCAACACGGTGGGCGGACTGAGGGTCGCGCTCTGTCCGTAGGTGTCCTCCAGCGCCCCCCCCCAGCCCAGCGTTGCGGTTCTTGGGGAATGTGCGAGGATGGCTGGATGAAGATCTTCGCGTGTCGACTGCGTTCGCTTGCCCCTACCGTCCTCGCTGTTCTCGTTCCCTCGTCAGAGTTGCTTTCTGCGCAAACGCCGCCCACCGGGGTCCTGCCATGGGTCTCGCGCTGTTCAGCGGCCTGGCCCTGCAGGTATGCCCCTCCGTCACCTCCACCCGCCGGAAGAGCGGCGGCGCCTCTGATCCCGTCCAAGCCTCTTTCGGGTGATGTGCTCTTCGTCGGGTCTTCTGTCGCTGGCCAGGCGGATCCGGCCTGGCTGTTCGACGTTGTCCGCGATCAGGTGCTATGGAACGACTCTGAGGTGGAGACCAACAACGTCACGGGGGGCGCCTATGCGAACGGAGGCCGTGAGCTTTTCCTGGCCGGCGGAGACGCGAATGTTGCCTACTTGAGCCGCGGTGACCTGACGACGCTCCCCCCCACTTGGAGCGTCGTATACGACCCACTGGGGCGCGGCCCATTCGACGTGCACTCCGACGACGCTCGCCAGTTGCTTTACGTATTGGCTCACCCAACTCCAACGGCGGTGAGTGAGCTCCTGACGTTGGACAACGACCCACAGAGCCCCACATACCTACAGGTGGTGGCTTCAACTCAAAACCTGTCCTCTAACCCCTTGATCGAGCGGTTCGCCCTCTCAGCCAGCGGGAACCGCGCGGCGATTATCTCCGCATTCGTTCGCTACCTGCATATTGTCGATACCGACCCCTCCAGCCCAACGTATATGCAGGTCCTCTTTGAGGGAGCCATCCCTGTGAACGGCCCCTTCCCCATCATCACCAGTGCCGTGGTGACCTCGGACGACCGGAGCGTGCTGATCTCTATCCAACGCGGCGGTGGAGCGGCCTCCGCCATCGCCCGCTTCGACCTGTCTTCGATGACCTGGATCGACCACAACCCTGGCATGTCGGGCGTTCAGCATATCGGCCCCAACAGCAGCCCTGCGGCAAACCTGGGCCCCGCCGTATTTGATATTGACATTTCCAGTGACGACACCTTTGCGGTGGTGTGTGGATGGGGCGGCTCGGGCTGGGCGGGTCGAATCGACCTGGACCCTGCCGCAATAACAGCCTGGTCCTGGCGTGCGTACGCACCCACTCCCGGTCTGCCAGATGCCTGGGCCTTGGACCTGGCGAGCGGAGACGGACTGGTCGCCATAGAGACCCAGGGCCAGGTCCTCGTATTACGCGCCGGTTCGGGCGAGACCGTACGTTCGTTCCCGGTTTCACTCTCCTCCAACATCTACTTGGTACGCATGAAGTGATGTTCCCGACCGACACCCAAACGGAAGCGCGAACACGACCGACAGGCTGATGGTCCCCTCTGTCCGTAGGCGCCTGGAGTCCCCCGCAGCAAGCTAGGGGCCACGCCCCCTGGCGATCAGTAGGAGACGCGAAGCAAACCCGGCTCGACATTCTGCAGTCGCTGCTCTGTGTTGTCCGCCCACAGCACCCGCACCTCAGCGACCTGCGAGTGTGAGCCCAGACCGAACACAAGCTCCGGGGCGTGCATGCTCAGATAGGAGACGTCCGCTCCCATCCAGCGTTTCTGAGGACCGGACGGTGTCACGACCTCCACGGCAGCCCCGAACACCTTGGCCGCAGGGCCCTCCAGCCGCACCTTCAGGAACCCGTGCTCCTGCTCGGTGTCGTTCCGCAACAACACCACCCCGTGGCGATTATCCAGGAGGGCCAGATCCACATCTCCGTCCCCATCGTAGTCTGCTGCAGCAAGGCCACGCCCCCAACGCTTCTCCACGCATGCCGGGCCCGCAGTCTGTGAGACTTCCTGAAAGAGCCCACCCTGAGCATGGAACAAGAACATGGGCTGAGCCTGAAGCCGGCTCGCATCATCGTTCTCCTCCAGAGTGCTGCCATTGTTGACGACCACGTCGAGCTGACCATCGAGGTCCATGTCAATCAGTGCACAGCCCCAGCCCACCTGATCCAGGGCGATTTCGCCCAAGCGTCTCTGGCGCGTCTTGTCCCGGTATTCAAAGCGTCCGCCGGGGTAGCGCAAACTCTGGTAGAGGGCGTTCTCCTGAGCGATCCAGTGGGTGATGAAGAGGTCCGGCAAGCCGTCATACTTGCCCTCCATGGCACCCATCTCGGCCAGGGACAGCCCCATGGAGCCACGCGGATCCGCCGTACCCGTAACAGGCGACACGTCCTCAAAACCCAGCGGTGTGCTCCCATCGGGCCGCTGACGACCGGACAGGTTGCGGTACAGGCGGTTGGTGGAGACGTCGTTGTTGATGTACAGGTCCAACCAACCGTCACCGTCCAGGTCGCATAGGGTCACGGCGAGGCTGCGGCCTTGTGGATTGTCAACCCGCAGAGCCTCGGCCGACTCCACGAAGGTTCCCGACCCGGTGTTCAGATAGAGCTCGTTGGGCGCGGGGTCAAACGCATTGGGATTCAAGGTGAAGGGAACAGAGGCCGCGCCGAATTGGGTCGCACCGGCGGAGGCCGCCTCGTCCAGGCTGACCTCGTATTGCAAGTAGTTGCACACATACAGGTCCAGGTCGCCATCACGGTCCACATCACCCCAGGCAAGGCCGCAGGACCACTCATCTCCTCGGACGCCCGCCTCCTGCGCCACGTCCACAAAGGTGCCATCCCCCTGGTTCTGAAAGAGGCGGTTGGGGCCATCGTTGGTCACAAACAGGTCGAGGTCGCCATCATCGTCATAGTCCGCGAAGCCGGCCCCCATGCCGAAACCCTCGGCGTCGGCCACCCCAGCCTGCAGGGCAACCTCCAAGAAGTGACCTGCGTTGTTTTGGAACAGGGCGTTGTGCGCGGACTCCCCCGCCTTCGCACCAGGGAAGTTGGCCACGTACAGATCCCAATCCCCATCCCCATCGTAGTCGCCCCAGGCCAACCCGGAGCCGGTGTCCTCGGGCAGCAAGCGCCTGCGTTTACCGGGCCCATGCTGGAATTCCAGCCCAACCTCTGCGCTCACATCTGCGTATCGGATGGGCGAATCCGTGTACTCCACTCCGGTGAACGCAGAGGTAACAGAGTCCTTGCCATCGATGAGGTCGGTGTTGCGCCCACGCTCAAGCCACACCCCCCCCACGCTCAGCACCACGACAGCCAAGATCATCCACAGCAATGATGCGTGGATGCGGCGCTTACGCTTGGAGGGCCCAGGCCGCACAGCTGACGGCATCAACGTCCCCCCGGACTTGGGGTACCTGACAGCAACCCTATCTCGCACTTCGCTTGGGCCTGGCGCAGAGTGGGTTGATACACACCTGAGTCCCTCTCCATATCGGGTACGACACGGTCCAAGAAATCCTGACGATAGCGGCGCAGGTTCAGGTCTGCATGAACCCGCAGGGGCCCCTCCGCATCGCTGGGAACAGTAAATGTATAGCTATGACGGTCGGAGTGATTGGGGAAGATAACACGCTTGCCCATGCCACCGGCCATACGCCACAGCTCGTGCTCCATCAGGAACTCTCCATTCTCATCAAGTGGTTGGGCCTCCAGCACGAGCGTCCCGGAGTTGCGTGAGTTGCCCGGCTCGTGAGGCTTGCCAGCGCTGTCACAGATACGCCTCGTGGTGGGATCCAGCTGCCCCCATTCCGCAACGAGGTTTCCAGCACCATCGTGAATGGTCATGTGCACCCACACGCGTATGAAGTCCAGGGGCCCCGCGGTGAAGTTGTGCCCGACCTTGCGGTTGGCCACCCCCACATGCAGGGTGATGTCTTCGCCGGCGACAGCGCTCGTTGGCGCGTCGATATCGAGGCTGGCTACCGGTCCCTCGGGCCACAGATCCGCGATCTCGGGCAACACGGTCTCACCCGCCACCCACTCCTTGGTCAAGCGCACCTGCTCCTCCCAGTGGGGCAACTTCAGGACCTCGGACATGAACGAGTTAGTAGCAACCAAGCCGTGGTGACGGTGTGCACCATCGTCACTCGTACGCCGACGGTCGGCATCCTCACCGTGGCCCGGGTCGCGCGAGTCGTAGACCAGGCGCATGTGGCAATCCCGGCAGCTCAGATCCTCACTCTCGTGCTCGCTATGCCAGTGGCTCTTGCGCCATGCATCGTACTGGTTCTGGCCGGGACTCATGCCAAAGCGGTTGAGGGCCTCGGGAATGAACTGCTTGTGGCACGCCCCACAGAACTCCGGGGTGCGCAACACATTGCGGTCGTAGTCCGCCAGATGCTGATGGGGATACGCTCGAATCAAGAAGTCCGACAGGATCTTCCCCAGGCCGTCCTCATCCTCCCACAGGTACTTGGAAGGCGCAGTCAGCACATAGTCCGCATTGCCCCGGGCATCCACGCTGGAGATGCTGTGACAGACAGCGCAGGACGTGCCCTCCTGCATGCCTGGCGCATCGTCTCCCATCAGGTGGAGGTTCTCGGCACCAGCGAAGAGCGAGATGGGGTCGTGGCAGCCGGCGCAGTAGCGCGTCTCCTGGGGTTCGCGGTCTTCGGCAAAGTCACGCTGCACCATCTTGAAGGGTGGGTTCATTGCCGAGAAGCGATGGGCGCTGGGCTGCCACTCAGCCAGGATCTGTTCGTGGCAGTTGCTGGTGCCACAGTTCGTGGAACCCGAGAGTGCGGCCGGCTCCACGAACATGCCACTCTCCGTACGGGCGTAGGTGGGCGCAAAGACGTTGCCCCGGTACTCCTCAAAATTCTGGGCATACGTCGGCAGTGAGTAGTCCTCGGGTGGAGCAAATCGGGTAGGAGCCACGGGGGCCAGTAGCATGCCAAGACAAACGACGCCGACGCCTGCCCCCGTGTACCCGAGAACGCGTCGGCCAAGCTGCCCGATGGCTGCTGCCAACTCCGGACTCTTGCGCGTCTGCTCCCGACGGCGCGCGTAGACGAGGCCGACATGAATGGTCACGACCGCACCTGTCAGCACCCCTGAAACCATGTGGATGAGGTCCCAGGTAGGATGCAAGCGGGTTCCCAAAGCCGTCTGCACCGTGACAGCAACGCCACTGACCATGCAGACAGTCGTGGCGACAAGGCTCGCATAGCCAAGCACCATGTCCACAGAGGCCTTCTGGTTGTACCAGGTGGCCACATGCCCCCATTGGTGAACAGCGTAAGGCAGGATCAGGATGATCCCAGCGAGGGTGTGCAGAATGAGCTGCAGCTGCGCTGTGATGGAGAAGGGTGTGCACAGCACCCACAACCCTGTCAGTATCTCAATCACCAACCCACCCACCACGAAGGCGGTCAGCTTTGAGCTCCAGCCAGCGATAGCAAGCTCCTTGGATGTGCGAGCCACTGGCTTCAAGGTCACGGGCCCTTGGCGCGAATCGGAGTTGGACATGACTTACTTACTTGCTTGAGGTAACTCAGGTGAATCATCCTGAGATATCGAGAGGTCCGGTTCGTTCTACCCGCGGATACGGACAGGCAATGGTCCGGTAGAGATCGGTATCTACCTTTTCGGCTCACAGAACGCGCAAGTCACGCTGCATGCCAGTGAAGCACCGCTACCTAGCACAAGATCCGGGCGGGATTCGTTCTAGTGCGCACGTAACTGCAGGAGATCGATAGCTGTCCCTTGCCCAGCGCCGCACGACGTGCACTGACAGGCATCGGTTGACCGCACCCGGCAGACGGCCACGAAGGTCAGTCTCCCGACAGGGCTTCCAGGAGTGCCCGCCGGGCGGCGCGATAGGCGACGGGAGAAGTCTCGAAATCATCGTAGGCCCGGAATACCCGCTCCGTGAGAGTGTCGGCGAGCTCGGAGTCGTGCGCCCGCAGGGCCTCGAGCAGCTCGCGGTCCTCGAGTCCGATGCGGTGCGCCTCCAACCTCAGGCTCGAGAGGACGCCGGGGTCTCCGGAGGGAAGCGGGTAGACCACATGGGTGTCACCCGCGGGCAGCTTGTTCTTCGTCCCGGGTCGCTGGGGGTGGTCGACCACGCTTTGCTCATAGGGGTCCACCCTCCAGCGATTGTAACCCCAGTGCAGGAAGCCCGTGACACCGTCGCGGCTGGCAGCCCAGCCGAGGTAGACCTGGCGCAGGCGCTCCTGATCCAGGAGGCGGTTGAGCCAAGGTCCCCCGGGAGCGAGGCAGGAATAGACCCAGACCTCGTCGCCGGCCTGCATGCGCTCGCGGAAGAAGGGCAGGTGTTGTTGGAAGGCACGCGTCTGGGGGCACCAGACATCCACGGCTCCGACCAGCTTCGTGCTCATGGAGGCTTCGAGGAGGCGCACTCCGGGTAGAGCACGCCTGACGAGGGTCGCGAGCTCAGCGTAGGAGGCGGCGTTGGTGTCCGTGGGCTCGTCGGCCAGGTGCTGGAGCCAGCGGTCGTTCCAACCGTTGTCCTCGAAGACCTCACGCACCGGCTCGAAGAAAGCCGCCACCCTCGCACTGGCCTCCTGCGTCCCCACCAGAGGCCTGGGAGCTGCCCCGATGCGGACCTCAAGGCGCTTGGCTCCCCAGTCCCCACCGGGGCGGGAAGCGATGTGGCGGCCCTCCATCCAGTAGAGTCCGCGGGAGCTGAAGACCTCTACGTAGCGCTCAAGGCGCTCGCGCGCCAAGACCCAGACACCGTCGTCGTCCTGTGAGAGAAAGGAGGACAGCGGAACCTCGAAGACATTCTGGCGGGTGCGCGCCATCAGATCGGCGTACTGCCCCAGGAGCTCCCAGTGCAACTCGCTCCAGGCGGCCTCATCGTGACGCGCAGCCAGGGTGTTGGGGGCGAACCAGTTGGTGAAGCGCATGCTGTCGCGCCCGATCGGCGGGATGCTCGCCTGGTGAACGACCAGGGGTAACCTCAACTCAAGGCTCCCTCGCCCCGGTCCCTGATCCAGCTTGAGCACCAGATCCCGTTGCCCCGGTGTGACCTGGGCACCGACCTCGAACTCGATCCGAATAGCAGTCACACCACTCGATCCGCTGGGAGTGATGGGGTTCCCCCATTGAAGGGGCTGCACGGGGTCGAAGATCTCAAAGGGGGCCGCTCGGACCACGTGCGGGTTGGGACGGCCGTCCCACTGCAGGGTGCGGCTCTCCAGACCCGTATTCTCCTCCACCGGCACCGCCAACAACCGGGACAGCTTCGCCGTCAGATCGCCGTGCCCGGAGACCTCTATCGTGATCGGGTGCCTGGGGTCCTGCCCGGAGACCACCAGGTGCAGGCCCACGATCGCCCCGCGCGGCACGTCCAGGCGCCCGAGCGCCTGCTTGGCTTCGGGCATGCGATCGGGGAACAGCGCTGTGAGCTCGTCGACAACACGCACGTCTCCCCCACCACAGACCGACGCAGCAAGAACCAGGAAACCGAACATGTAGCCCCCAGAATACACCGTCACCCGCCCCGCTGCCCAACCCGCAGAATGTTCTGGGGCGCCGGCCAATACAATCGCAACCACCCGCGGCTTCTTGGGGACTTTCTACCCTGAGCCAAAGAGAATGAGCCGAGGCCCAATCGTCAGGGACAGAAGAAGACCTCGACCGCGCTGCTGATGCCCACCCCCGTCCCATCGGGGTGCTTGTTGTCCCGGAACCACATCTGGAAGCAGCGACTGGTCCCCACCAGGGAGCTGTCGACGTTGAACGAAGAGGTGTAGGAGCCTGCGGAGTCCAGCACGAACGGGCTCATTCGTACGAGGGGGAAAGAGACCCACAGGGTGCCTCCGAAGAAGGGCATGGAGTTCCGGCCCGGACCGTGAAACATCAGTGCCACCTTTCCCGGGACGCCCCCGCTCACCGTCAACATGAGGTCGTTGGCGCTCAGGGTGGCGGTCCCGGCCCAACCCATGACCGGTAGGGTTCCCAGGGAGGTGACCTTCCCGATCCCGTACCCATCCGGCGCCAGACAGTTGGGTTCAATGAGAACCGGCTGAGTGGTCAGCGCGATTGCATCGGGAGGCTCGAGGCGTGTTGTCCACCCGCCCCCTGGATTGGGCACCACCTCGGTGATCAGCATTCGAGCGGCGTTGGCCTCGCTGAGATTGAATGTGGTCGCTCCTGTGGCATCGTCGCACCAGGCCACCCAACGCCGCACCAGACCTGGCCCTTCGTTGATGTCGTATCGGTAGGCCCAGATCCCACCGACCCCTTCAGAGAGGGGAACACAGTCTTGGACCCCTGCAAGCTTGGAGGTGTAGAGGCCGTAGCTGGAGTAGGACAGCACGGGCGCACCCGTCGATTTCCGCAATCCAAATCCACTCCAGGTGTAGTTGGGCGCCTCACTGGAGGAGAGCCAGGTGTGCCAGGCGACGAACTCGGCACCGTTGCCGGTCGCTACAGCGAATCGGCGGAACACATCGGCGGCCTGCTCGGTCTCAGATCCGGTGGGAGAGTGGGGCGGTGTATTGGAGGGCAGATAGGAGCTGCCCAACTCCGTCGCCCAAAGGGGTTTGCCCCCTTCGCCTTCCAGCGCCAGCATGGACTTGAGGTTCTGAACCCCGCTGAGCATGAGATCCCAACGGTCGTAGTAATGGTAGTTGTACACATCGATACCCGCGGCCCCTCCAGCTTGAATCACGTTCTGTAGCCACGTGGTGTGATTCAACAACACCTGGTGCACCGTCCCGGCGATCCCCCCCACGACGACCTGATTATTCGGATCGACCTGCTTCAACTCATCGGCGCAAACCACAAGTAGATCTGCATACATCTTGGCCGTGTACTTGCCATAGGCAGCCACCTCATTGGCGACCTCCCAGTAGGCGACCTCTCCCAGGTAGCGCGTGGCCATCACCCGGACGTACCCACGCACCTTGGCCTCCACCACCGGATCGGTCACGTCCAGGATCTCTGCGTCGGGGGTGTACAGGTAGGACTTGTCCGGTGCCCCGGCGTTGACTGCGGAATCCCCACCGATCTGGAACAGGGTGGGCGTCATCCCCAGGCCGTAGGTATTACGGATAGCCTGGTCGGGACCAGAAAAGTCATAGGATGCCGGATCGGCGTAGTCTCCACCCAGGTAGGTGGACCACCAGTTCACATCGGCTGTGGCAACCTGCCGGATCGTGTCGCACCCGAGAGCGACCAGGTCGGGAAACACCTCATCGGGCTCATCGTAATTCGCGTTCACCGAGGCGGAGCCGAACCGGATGAAGTTCAAGCCCACCTCACCCGCGGTCTGCTGGGCCATCGCGAGAGTCGACAGCCCCCCCACCAGTCCGAGCGTCGCCAGGGTCGTGATGGTGTGGCGGTTCTTCATACCCCATGAGTACCAGAAGGCCCCGAGAGCGCAATCCAATGCCTCCCCTCGCCCGTCTACGCGCTGCTCCAGGAGGTAGAAGAGGGCTCGTGGCGGACCTGACTGGAAGCACACCTAGGGAGGCGAGACCAGAAACCGGCAGATGCGTTGACCGAACCACTCAGGACGCTCATAGGGAGCTCCGTGCCCGGTGCCCTCCATGATCTCAAGCGTCGCGTCTGGCAGCAGACAAGCATAGGCCTGCTTCTCCTCGAGTGGGGTGTAGTCGTGCTCGGCGCTCAGCACCAGGGTTGGGCAGGTGATGCGCTCGAGCTGCGCCATGACGTTCCATTTCGGCAAGGTCTCCAACAAGGCGAGGTAGACGCTCTTGCTGTTTAGTTTGTAACGCTCCACAAACGTGTGCCTGAGCTCCTCTTGGCCCGGCTTGCCAAACAACCTCTTGCCAAGGATCTTGCCCATGACGTTGAGCGAGAGCCATCTCACAACCAGCCGCCGCATCACAAGCTCCCGCTTGCGCGCCCAGGTGGTCACCTGAAAGCTGGCCCATGTATTGACCAGGATCAGCCGGTCCAGCCGTTGCGGCTGAGCCACGCCTAGCTCAAGAGCGACCGCCCCGCCCATGGAATAGCCCACCATGTGGGCGCGCCTGATCTCAAGCTGGTCCATGAGCGCCTTCAGATCCTGGGCCATCTGCGGCACCGAGAAAGGGCCCACATCCCTGGAGGATTCGCCAAAGCCGCGAAAGTCCAGGCTCAGGACGCGGAAGGACTTCGCGAAGATGGGCCGATGCTCCTCCCAGTCTCCCAGCGAGGAGCCAAAGCCATGCAGCAGAATGAGCCAGTGGCCTTCCCCATCAACCTCGTAGTTGATGGTCGCGGAGTTGATTGTGGTGGTTGGCATGACCTCGCTTTGAACCTTGACCGTCCGAATGCCCAGTGGGAGACCGACCCTCCCTCTCCCAGTCTAGCGTTGCGGCTCTGGAGGCCTCATGGGGAGACGAATCCCTGCCCCTGCTGACTCAGTCCCAGTAGTCAATCTTCCGTTACGCCTTGAGAATCGGATTCAGTGAGTTCAGTTCAGGCCATTCGGGAGAAAATGTCATGATTGAACGGAACTCGGCCTGCGGTGGATGACTCAAACTTCCCAGCGGCGTTCGATTCAGCCCCTCACGGCATCGCCTCCCTCCCCGGCTCCTCCGCAGCACCTCTTTCAGCCTCCAACTCGTGCACAAATCTCTTCTAGCCCTCGGCATCCTCGCTTCCCTTCTACCTCTGACTGCGGCACAGACCCGTCAGGATATGGGTAGGGACCTTCTCCTCGCCTCCCATCAGTCACTGGCTTCCGACTTCGGTCAGGAGTCCGAGGTCCGCCTGACCCGGCCGGTTGAGGTGCGCATCGACCTGCTCTTCGAAACAGCTGAGAGCGGAGATGGCCTGCTGCGCATGAGCCTCTTTGGGGAGGACACCATCGAGGTTCAGCACGAGTCTTCCGGCAGCACCCTCCAGGGTGGCCTCACCTGGGTGGGCAAGGTCGTCGGCGAGCCCCACGGCGGTGTGTGCATGGTCGTTCACGGGGACAAGGTAGCGGCCAGCATCCGCCACGCCGGCAAGCTGCTGCGCATCGGACCGGGATCGAACGGCGTGCATGGCCTGACTCTGGTCGACGAGAACAACTACCTACCTTGCGGTACGGATCACAGTCACCAGGTCCAAACACCCGATGACCTGAATGAGTCCTACGCCGGTGCCCAGCTGTACGCGGACGTCCTGGTCGCCTACTCGCCACAAGCCCGTGCCTCAAATGGCGGCCCGAACGGCATCCTGTCACTGATCAACCTTGCGGTACTGGAGACGAACCAGGCCTACAACAACTCAATCGTGAGCCATGATCTGCGACTGGTCCTTGCCCTCGAGACGGTACAGGACGAGACGAGTGACATGGGTCAGGTGCTCGGTCGCCTGCAGTCCACATCGGATGGCTGGTACGACGAGGTCCATGCTGCACGTAACCTCGTAGGAGCGGACTTCGTAGCCATGATCACGAGTGCTGGCCAGTACTGTGGCATCGCCTACCTCATGACCAACGTCAGTCAGGGTTTTGCGAGCAGCGCCTTCAGTGTCACGCTGGATAGCTGCTCTACGGGATACTATTCGTTCGGGCACGAGATCGGCCACAACATGGGCTGCACCCACGATCGCGACAACGCTAGCGGAGGGGCCTACGCCTACTCCTTCGGGTACCGAACGCCAAACAACCAATACCGCACGGTCATGGCGTACTCCCCGGGCACCCGCATCAAGTATTTCTCTACGCCCGATGTCACCTACAATGGCTGGGTTCTGGGCATCGCTCATCCAAACTCGGATTCAGCTGACAATGCTCGTAGCCTCGACACTGCAGCGCCCACGTTCACGAACTTCCGTTCTGAGAAACAGGTCTTGCTCTCTGAAAACTTCGAGAGTGGGAGCTTTGCGGCTGGGGGCTGGACGGTTTCTGATGCGAGCCGTTGCAAGGTCAAGACCAAGGCCTCCTATGGTGGGAACTTCGGGGCCCGCCTGAAGAAAGGAGGGGTCGGTACGGGTGCATGCACCGTCGGCACTGACGCGACGTGGATCGAGTCCCCTTCCATCAGCACCGTGGGCTACTCCTCCGTCCAGATCAACCTGGCCGCCCACTTCCGCAACAATACGCTCAGCTGTGAGTACCTTGACCTCCAGTGGTGGAACGGCTCGACCTGGAAGTCCTACGCCACGGTCGAGAAGCACGCCTGGGACAATTACACCTTCTCCCTACCTGCTGGCGCAGCCAACAACCCTGACCTGCGCCTACGCTTCGTGACCAACGCGAAGGGCCAGAAGGAGCGCGGGGAAGTGGACGACATCCTCGTCATCGGCACCCCCTGACCCCAGCCCGGCGTTACGGATCTCGGGTCATCCCAGTCTCTTCCAACCGACGGCATCTGCCGCCTTATGTCTTGCCTTGGCATCGGCAAAAAACTCTATGTAGCCGCAGCCCGCACAAACGTGCACTTCCAGTTGAGGGCGACCAGCTATACCAAGCGAAAGCAACCCCATCAGATTGCTACCCAGGCCGGGCAGCAGATTGGGTCCATAATGCCCAGTAGCATCTGTGCTGCGAACGTAGACCTCTTCAGAACGACAGATCCGGCAACTTGTTTTCTCAGCGCTTGACTCATTCATGACTTCCTCACAAGTAGGCATGACCAGGGACAAGTGCGTGCTCATTGCCGCACCACTACCAGTAGCGATGGGCCCTCACCTTTGTGACCCAAAATTCTGAAAATCTCTCCCCCACCCAGCCCAGTGTTGCGGTTTTGGGGGGATGTGCGAAAATGGTGCGATGAAGGTCACGAGCTCCTATCTGCTCTCGTTCGCGACTTCCGCTCTCGCTGCAGGACAGGACTTCGGGGGCCAGCAGGTGATTACGACTTCAGCGGTTGGCGCCTCGTCGGTCTACGCCACCGACCTGGATGGTGACGGTGATGCGGACGTGCTGTCCGCCTCTTTCGAAGACGCCAAGATCGCCTGGTACGAGAACCAGGGCGGCGGGGTATTCGGGGGCCAGCAGGTGATCACGACCTCGGCGGATGGCGCCTGGTCGGTCTACGCCTCCGACCTGGATGGCGACGGAGACGCAGACGTGCTGTCGGCTTCTTACTACGACGACAAGATTGCCTGGCACGAGAACCAGGGCGGCGGGGTATTCGGCGCTCAGCAGGTGATCACGACCTCGGCGGATGGCGCCCGCTCAGTCTACGCCACCGACCTGGATGGTGACGGAGATCCGGACGTACTGTCGGCTTCTTTCTACGACGACAGGATCGCCTGGTACGAGAACCAGGGCGGCGGAGTGTTCGGGGGCCAGCAGACAATCACGACTTCGGCGGATGGCGCCTGGTCGGTCTACGCCAGCGACCTGGATGGGGATGGTGATGCGGACGTGCTCTCGGCTTCCTCCAGCGACGACAAGGTCGCCTGGCACGAGAACCAGGGCGGCGGGGTATTCGGGGGCCAGCAGGTGATCACGACCTTGGCGAATGGCGCCCGTTCAGTCTACGCCACCGACCTGGATGGGGACGGAGATGCTGACGTGCTGTCGGCTTCCATATATGACGACAAGATCGCCTGGTACGAAAACGTTGGTGCTGGCAATGGGGCCAACG